>Ga0207773_100035_pt1 | contig 144726 bp, 142 predicted proteins | sample TtaePargueraPR_2_FD_187281 | JGI IMG/M metagenome (GOLD analysis project Ga0207773, IMG submission 187281) | Aerobic enrichment media microbial communities from Bioluminiscent Bay, La Parguera, Puerto Rico - Tt and M1 (3) (SPAdes) | ecosystem: Environmental > Aquatic > Marine > Unclassified ... | reverse complement strand
TTAACCCGACAAACGAGCAGCGGTCCTCCGGGGCCGCTGCCTCTGCGCTCGCTATCGAGCTTGTCGGCATCAACAAGCATTTCGGTCCGGTCCACGCCAACAAGGACATTCACCTCGCCGTAAAACGCGGCACGGTGCATGGCATTGTGGGCGAGAACGGGGCCGGCAAATCGACGCTGATGTCGATCCTTTATGGCTTCTACACCGCCGATAGCGGCACCATCCTGGTGGATGGTGTGGCCCATGAAATCACCGACAGCCGCCATGCCCTGGCGCTGGGGATTGGCATGGTGCACCAGCATTTCATGCTGGTCGACAATTTCACCGTACTCGAGAATGTCGTGCTCGGCGCTGAGGATTCGGCCCTGCTGACGCCCACGCTCAACCGCGCCCGCGGGCACCTCAAGGATCTGGCGCGGGACTATGGCCTCGACATCGATCCCGACGCCATTGTCGGCAATCTTTCGGTGGGCCAGCAGCAGCGCGTTGAAATTTTGAAGGCGCTCTATCGCGGCGCCGAAACGCTTATTCTGGACGAGCCCACCGGCGTGCTGACGCCGGCCGAGGCTGACCACCTCTTCCGCATTCTGGGCAAGCTCCGGGCGGAAGGCAAAACCATCATCCTGATTACCCACAAGCTGCGCGAGATCATGGCGATCACCGACGAAGTCTCGGTCATGCGCCAGGGTGAAATGGTCGAAACCCTGCCCACCGCCGATACCAGCCCCGAACATCTGGCCGAACTCATGGTCGGCCGCCGCGTGCTGCTGCGCGTGGAAAAGGGCGCCGCCAAGCCCGGCAAGGTACTGCTCGAAGTCGAGAACCTCGTCGTCACCGACGATTTCGGCACGCCGCGCGTCAAGGGTGTCAACTTCCAGGTCCGGGCCGGCGAAATTGTCGGTATTGCCGGCGTGGCGGGCAATGGCCAGTCCGAACTGCTCGAATCCATCGCCGGCATGCGCGACCAGAAATCGGGCACCATCCGGGTCAATGGCAATCCGCTCTCGCTCGAGGGCGATGATGGCGCTGCCCGCGCCCGCAAGGCAGGTCTGGCCCATGTGCCCGAAGACCGGTTGCGCATGGGGCTGATCACCAATTTTGCCGCATGGGAAAATGCCATTCTGGGCTATCAGGGCAAATATGGCGACGGTCCCGCTCTCGACATCGCCAAGGCCCGGGCCACTGCCCAGGACTATATGAAGAAATTCGATGTGCGCCCTGCCGCGCTCGACCTCAAGACCGCCAATTTCTCCGGCGGCAATCAGCAAAAGCTGGTGCTGGCTCGCGAGATGGAACGCGATCCCGATGTGCTGGTCGTCGGTCAGCCCACCCGCGGTGTTGATATCGGCGCCATCGAGTTCATCCACAATCAGATCATCAAGATGCGCGATGCCGGCAAGGCCATTCTGCTCGTCTCCGTGGAACTCGATGAAATCCGTTCCCTGTCCGATCGTATCCTGGTGATTTTCGATGGCCAGATCGTGGGCGAGGCCGATCCGGCCACGGCCGACGAGACCGAGCTGGGCCTGCGCATGACGGGCTCGCACACCGACAATGTGGTCACTGAACCGGGCACCTTGCCCGAGCATGAGACGCCAGTGCAGCAGACGCTGGTGGAAATGAGCCCCAAAGACAATTCCGGCAGGGATACCAACTGATGACCCCATTGCCACGCTGGGCCGACGTCGTCCTCCTGCCCTTGCTCAATGTAACCCTGGCCTTCCTCGTCGGCGGGCTGATCGTGCTGTCCGTGGGGCAGAACCCGCTCCAGGCGGTCGGCATCATGCTCTATGGCGCCTTCGGCTATGGCTCTGGCTTCGGCTACACGCTTTATTACACCACCGACTTCATCTTTGCCGGCCTCGCCGTGTCGCTGGCCTATCACGCCGGGCTGTTCAATATCGGCCCGGAGGGCCAGGCCTATGTCGGCGGGCTGGGCGTCATCCTGATCGGCCTGGCGCTCAACGGCATGCACTGGGCCCTGGTCTTCCCGCTGATGATCATCTGCGGCGCCATGTTCGGCGCGGCCTGGGCCTTCATTCCCGGCTATCTGCAGGCCAAGCGCGGCAGCCACGTGGTGATCACCACCATCATGTTCAATTTCATCGCCGTCTCGATGATGGGCTTCATCATCAGCCGCATCCTCAAGCCCGAAGGGGTCAATTCCGATGAAAGCGCCCCGCTTGAGGCCATCACCCGCGTACCGCAATTGCGCGGCTTCATCGAGTTGTTCCGCAACTCGCCGGTCAACCTCACCTTCTTCCTGGCCATTGCTGCGCTGTTCTTCGTCTATTGGCTGATCTGGCGCACCAAATTCGGCTACTCGGTCCGTGCCCTGGGCAACAACCCGGTGGCCGCCAACTATGCCGGCATTTCCAACCAGAAGATGATCATGATCATCATGGCCCTGGCCGGCGCGTTCGCCGCCATGGTCGCGGTCAACAATGTCGGCGGCGTGCAGGGCCGCCTGATCCTCAACTTCGTTAACGGCGCCGGCTTTGTGGGCATTGCCGTCGCCTTCATGGGCAAGGGCCATCCCATCGGCGTTGGCCTGTCGGCGCTGCTGTTCGGCATGCTTTATCAGGGCGGGCAGGAACTGGCTTTCCAGATGCCCGGCATCACCCGCGAAATGATCGTCACCATCCAGGCGCTGGTCATTCTGTTCACCGGTGCCATGGGCGATATGATGCGCGGCCCGCTCTCGCGCATGTTCTTCCAACCTGACGCAGCGGCGGGAGACAAGTGATGGACCAGATCCTCGTCGACATCACCCTGATCCTGGATTCCACCGTGCGCCTGGCGGTACCGTTGATCCTGGCATCCCTGGCCGGTCTCTATTCGGAGCGCTCGGGCATCATCGATATTGGCCTGGAAGGCAAGCTGCTGGCTGGCGCCTTTGCCGCGGCGGCCATGTCCGCCGTCACCGGATCGGCCTGGCTGGGCCTGTTGGCGGGGGTTGGCGCTGCGCTGGTCTTTTCCGGCATTCACGGTCTGGCCTCAATCAACTTCAAGGGCAACCAGACCATTTCCGGCGTGGCGCTCAATTTCCTCGCTGCCGGTCTCACCACCTTCCTCGGCCAGTCCTGGTTCCGCCGCGGCGGCTACACGCCCCAGCTTTCGGGCGACCAGCGGTTCAACCCCATCACCCTGCCTTTTGCCGAAGAACTGCGCGATGTCCCGGTTCTCGGCCAGATCTATGGCGAGCTGATTTCGGGCCATAACATCATCACCTATGTCGCCTTCATCGCCGTGCCGGTGACCGCCTGGGTGCTGTTCCGCAGCCGCTTTGGCCTGCGTCTGCGTGCCGTGGGCGAAAACCCCAAGGCCATCGATACTGCTGGCATTTCGGTGACACGCCTGCGCTATCAGGCGCTCATCATCACCGCGGTGCTCGTGGGCATTGGCGGGGCCTATCTCTCGATCGCCCAGTCGGCAGGCTTTAACAACAACATGTCGGCAGGTCGTGGCTATATCGCGCTGGCGGCGCTGATCTTCGCCAAGTGGCGCCCGGGTCCGGCCCTGCTGGTCTGCCTGATGTTCGGCTTCCTCGATGCAATCCAGTTCCGCATCCAGGGCCAGAGCTTCCCCTTCATCGGTGAGGTGCCGGTGCAGGCCATCCAGGCTTTGCCCTATATCCTGACCGTGGTGCTGCTCGCTGGTTTCATCGGCCGTGCCGTCGCGCCCAAGGCCGCCGGCGTCCCATACACCAAGGAGCGCTAAGGCGCCCCTTGCACTGGATTGCCGGCGCTTTCGCCCCCTCGCCCCTTCAGGGGTGAGGGGTGAAGGCCAGACAAATAGAACGCGATGCTGAACCCCTCATCCGGCGCATGCGCGCCACCTTCTCTCCTCAGGGGAGAAGGGAAGGATATCCCAGTCCAAGTGAGCCGAGTTGAACTGATGAATACTCCAGAAACCGACAAGGCCCTGTTCGACGCCGCGGAGGCCGTGCGCGCCAACGCCTATGCGCCCTATTCGAAGTTTCAGGTCGGCGCCGCCATCCTGGCCGATGACGGCAAGATCTATGCTGGCTGCAATGTCGAAAACGCCGCTTATCCGGTGGGCAATTGCGCCGAGCCCAGCGCCATTGCTGCCATGCTGGCCGGCGGCGGCAAGCGCATCCGCCGCATCTATGTCACCGGCCCGGGCGTCACCCCCGTCACCCCCTGCGGCGGCTGCCGCCAGCGCATCCGCGAATTCGCCGATCTCGACGTGGAAGTCATCTCCCACGGCGTCGATGGAGACCCGCTGGTGCAGACCCTGGGCCAGCTCCTGCCGCATTCGTTTGGTCCGGAGTTCCTGGGAAAATGACCAAGGCCGCCAAGACCATCCGCAAGATCGCCGGCAAGGAGCCGATCGCCGCTGCCATCGTGCTCGGCTCCGGCCTTTCGGCCATTGGCGATCTGCTCGATGAAAAGATCACCATTCCCTATTCGGAACTCAAGGGCTTTCCCGGCGGTGGCGTCTCCGGCCATGGCCGAGACCTCTTGATCGGCCAGATGGGCGGCAAGCGCGTCGCGGTCCTCACCGGCCGCCAGCATTATTACGAACACGGCAATGCCGCCGCCATGCGCCCGGCGCTGGAGGCCCTTTCCGAACTCGGCGCCGAAACGCTTTTGCTGACCAATTCCGCCGGCTCTGTCGACCAGCGCTTTCAGCCCGGCGACCTGATGCTGATTGCCGATCACATCAACTATGCCGGCATGAACCCGCTGATCGGCGAACCGACCGACCGCCGTTTTGTCAACATGGTCAATTGCTACGATCTCGCCCTGCGCGCCAAGGCAACGGAGCTGGCACAGCGTTTCGACTACGCGCTCGGGGAAGGGGTCTATCTCTGGTATTCCGGCCCCAGCTTCGAGACGGTGGCCGAAATCCAGATGGCCATGCGTTTAGGCGCCAATGCCGTGGGCATGTCCACGGCACCCGAAGTCATTCTCGGGCGTTTCCTGGGGATGAAAGTCTGGGCCTGCTCGTCCATCACCAATATGGGCGCGGGCCTGTCGAGCGAAAATATCAGCCATGAGCACACCAAGCTTATGGCTGTTCAGGGGGCTGAAAAACTCAAGAAACTGATCCCCGCATTGGTGGAGGAACTATGAGTCTCAAGGTCGTCGACAACACCACAACCGAGCCGGTGCACAAGCGCAATCCCGGCTACCCGCTCGATCTCGACTGGGTCGAGCGCGTCCGCATGAACCGCTCGGCGCTCGAGCGCCGCGCCGGCACCATTGGCGCGCGCCGCACGGTCAAGAAGGACTATCAGCTCGCCTGGCTCCTCAAGGCGATTACCATGATCGACCTGACCACGCTCAACGCCGACGATACCCCCGGCCGCGTCGAGCGCCTCTGTGCCAAGGCGCGCAATCCCATTCGCCGCGACATCCTTGACCAGCTCGGCATGGGCAATCGCCGGATTCTGCCCGGCGCCGTCTGCGTCTATCATAGCTTCGTCAAGACCGCGGTCGACGCCCTGGACGGCTCCGGCATTCCCGTTGCCGCCGTTTCCACCGCCTTCCCGCATGGCCTGGCGCCGGTCGAAACCAAGATCGCCGAGATCGAGGCTTCGGTGAAGGATGGCGCCAGGGAAATCGACATCGTCATCGAGCGCGGCATGGTGCTGCGGGGCGACTGGCAGGCGCTCTACGATCAGGTCAAGGCCTTCCGCAAGGCCTGCGGCGACGCCCATATCAAGACCATTCTGGGCACCGGTGAACTGGCCACGCAGACCAATGTCGCCAAGGCATCGCTTGTCTGCATGCTGGCTGGCGCCGATTTCATCAAGACCTCGACCGGCAAGGAAAAGGTCAACGCCAACCTCGTCACCTCGCTCACCATGATCCGCATGATCCGCTGGTTCGCCGAAGAGACCGGCATCGAGATCGGCTACAAGCCCGCCGGCGGCATCGCCACGGCTGGCGACGCGCTCAAATATATGGCGCTGATGAAGGAAGAGCTGGGCACAAACTGGCTGCAGCCGCACCTGTTCCGCTTCGGCGCGTCGAGCCTGCTGACCGATATCGAGCGGCAGTTGGAGCACGGGCTGACCGGCCACTATGCGGCGGATTATAGGCAACCAATGGTGTGATGAACCCGCCCTCGTGGTTCGAGGCGCGGCGCGCCGCGCACCTCACCATGAGGGCTAAACAGCTTCGTAGAACCTCATCCTGAGGCGAGCGCGAAGCGAACCAATGCTCCGCAGGCCCTCATCCTGAGGTGCGAGCGAAGCGAGCCTCGAAGGACGGGGGCCGGCTGAAACCGCGCCTCGGGAGGACCTAAAATGAACAAGATCGCGCAAATCTTCGATAGCCTCGACTATGGCCCGGCGCCCGAAGCGCCCGACCAGGCCATTGCCTGGCTCGACAGCAAGTCCCGCAAGTTCGGCCATTTCATCGATGGCAAATGGACCAAGCCGGGCAAGACCTTCACCGCCGACAATCCGGCCACGGGCGCCTCGCTGGCCGAGATCACCGACGGCACTGCCGCCGATGTCGATGCGGCGGTCAAGGCTGCGCGATCCGCCTTCAAGTCCTGGTCTGCTCTCTCCGGCTATGAGCGCGGCAAATATCTCTACGCCATTGCCCGCATGATCCAGAAGCATTCCCGGCTCTTTGCCGTGCTCGAAAGCATGGACAATGGCAAGCCGATCCGCGAAACCCGCGACGCCGACATTCCGCTGGTCGCCCGCCATTTCTATCATCACGCTGGCTGGGCCACGCATCTGTCGAGCCAGTTCCCTGAGCACGTGCCCTATGGCGTCTGCGGCCAGATCATCCCGTGGAACTTTCCGCTGCTGATGCTGGCCTGGAAGATTGCCCCGGCGCTAGCCGCGGGCAATACCGTGGTGCTCAAACCCGCCGAGTTCACCTCGCTGACGGCCTTGCTGTTCGCCGAGATCTGCGAGCGCGTCGGCCTGCCCAAGGGCGTGGTCAATATCGTCACGGGCGAGGGCGACACCGGCGCCGCCATCGTCAACCATCCCGATATCGACAAGATCGCCTTCACCGGCTCGACCGAAGTGGGCAAGATCATCCGCGCCGCCACCGCCGGCTCCGGCAAGGGCCTCAGCCTCGAGCTGGGTGGCAAATCGCCCTATATCGTCTTTGAAGACGCCGATCTCGACAGCGCCGTCGAGGGCCTGGTCGACGCCATCTGGTTCAATCAGGGCCAGGTCTGCTGCGCCGGCTCGCGCCTCCTGGTGCAGGAGAGCATCGAGGAGCGCTTCCTGGCCAAGGTCAAGGCGCGCATGGAAAAGCTGCGGGTCGGTGATCCGCTCGACAAGTCCATCGACATCGGCGCCCTGGTCGCCCCTGTGCAGGTCGAGCGCATCAAGGATTTGATGAAAAAGGGCATTGCCGAAGGCGCCCAAATCTATGAGCCCGATGGCCAGCTTCCGGCCAATGGCTGCTTTTTGAAGCCCGCCCTGGTCACCAATGTCTCGCCGGCCAACACGCTGGTCAGCGAGGAGATCTTCGGGCCGGTTCTGGTCGCCATGAGCTTCCGTACGCCTGAAGAGGCTGTGGCGCTGGCCAACAATACCAAATATGGCCTGGCCGCCACGCTCTGGAGCGAGAACATCAATCTCGCCCTCGATATTGCGCCCCAGCTCAAGGCCGGCGTGGTCTGGATCAACGGCACCAACAACTTTGACGCCGCCGTCGGCTTCGGTGGCTACAAGGAAAGCGGCTTTGGCCGCGAAGGTGGGCGCGAAGGCATGAGCGCCTATCTCAAGCCCGCCTGGGAAAAGACGCTGAAACCAGCGCCGGCCCAGGTGCCGGCTAAGCCCGCCGCAGCCAACCCCCTCGACACGGGCAGCCTCGACCAGACCGCCAAGATGTATGTCGGCGGCAAGCAGGCCCGCCCCGACAGCGGCTACAACCGACCGGTCCTCGGCCCCAAGGGTGAGCTGGTCGGCGAAGTCGGCGAAGGCAACCGCAAGGACATCCGCAATGCTGTCGAAGCGGCCCGCAAGGCGCTGAGCTGGGGCACGACGGCCGCCCATACCCGCGCGCAGATCCTCTACTTCCTCGCCGAGAACCTCGATTATCGCCGCGATGAATTCGCCGCCCGCATCAAGGCGCAGACCGGCGAAGATGGTCGTGACGAGGTCGCCCTATCGGTCGAACGGCTCTTTGCCTTTGCCGGCTGGGCCGACAAGTATGATGGTGCCGTGCACAACCCGCCCCAGCGCATGATCGCCACAGCCCTGGTCGAGCCCCTGGGCGTTCTCGGCATTGTCGCGCCGCCCAGCCGCCCGCTCCTGGGTTCAGTGGCGCTGCTCGCTCCGGCTCTCGCCATGGGCAACCCTGTCGTGCTGGTGCCCTCCGAGCGCAGCCCGCTCTCGATCACCGATCTCTGTCAGGTGCTCGAAACCTCGGATGTGCCCAATGGCGTGGTCAATATCGTCACCGGCGATAGCGTCACGCTGGCCAAGACCCTGGCCGAGCACGACGGTGTCGATGGCCTCTGGTTCGCCGGCAATGCCGAAGCCTCCGCCATGGTCGAGAAAGCCTCGGTGGGGAATCTGAAACAGACCTGGACCAGCCGCGGCCTCTATTACGACCTCGCCGATCCCCGCTTTGCCGGCGACTATTTCCTGAGCAAGGCGACGCAGGTCAAAAACGTCTGGATCCCCTACGGGGCCTGAACAACCGCCCTCGTGGTTCGAGGCTCGCGAAACCGCTCGCACCTCACCATGAGGGCTCCGAGAACTCGGCGCTTTCGTAAGCCCTCATGGTGAGGCGGGAGCGCAGCGACCCTCGAACCACGAGGGCGAGGCACGCGAGCACGTCAAAATGGTCTTCCTCCCCCAAGAAGTCATCCTCAAAAAACGCAATGGCGAAGCCCTTGCCCAGGACGACATTGCCCAGTTCATCGCCGGTTTTGCCAGCGGCACGGTCTCCCATGCCCAGGCCGCCGCCTTTGCCATGGCGGTCTATTTCAATGACATGAGCATGGATGAGCGCGTCGCGCTGACCCTGGCCATGCGTGACAGCGGCACGGTGCTCGACTGGTCCGATCTCGATGGCCCGGTCGCCGACAAGCATTCGACCGGCGGCGTGGGCGACAATGTGAGCCTGATGCTGGCGCCGATCCTGGCCGCTTGCGGCATCTATGTCCCGATGATTTCGGGCCGGGGTCTCGGCCATACCGGCGGCACGCTCGACAAGTTCGATGCCATCCCCGGCTACCAGACCCAGCCCGACAATGCGCTCTTTCGCAAGGTGGTGCGCGAAGCCGGCTGCGCTATTATCGGCCAGACCGCCGATCTCGCCCCCGCCGACAAGACGCTCTATTCCATTCGCGACGTCACCGGCACGGTCGAATCCATTGCGCTGATCACCGCCTCGATCCTCTCGAAAAAGCTCGCCGCCGGCCTCGACGCGCTGATCCTTGACGTGAAGACCGGCTCGGGCGCCTTCATGCCGACGCTGGAACAGTCCCGCGATCTGGCGCAGAGCCTGGTCAATGTCGCCAATGGCGCAGGCTTGCGGACGCGTGCCTTGTTAACCGATATGAACGAGCCGCTGGCCAGCGCCGCCGGCAACGGCCTGGAAGTCCGCAATGCACTCAACTTCCTGACCGGGGCCCATCAGGATCCGCGCCTGCGCGAAGTCACCCTGGCCCTCTGCGCCGAAATCGCCCTGATGACAGGCAAGGCGACGAGCCTCGACGAAGCCCGCCATCAAGTCGCGAGCGCTCTTGACAGCGGTCGCGCCACGGAACATTTCGCGCGCATGGTCACTGCCCTTGGTGGCCCCGCCGATTTCGTCGACAACATGGACACCCATCTCGCTCCGGCGCCGATCGTCCGCGATGTTTATGCCGAAGGGCAGGGGACCATCACCGCCATCGACACCCGCGGCGTCGGCATGGCGGTCGTTGCCCTGGGCGGTGGTCGCGCCACGCCAACCGACAGCATTGACTATCGCGTCGGCTTTGACCGTCTCGCCCCCTTGGGCGCAACCGCCGATGCCCAGACACCTATCGCCCGCATCCACGCCGCTGACGACGCCAGCGCCGCCGATGCCGAAGCCCGGCTCAGGCGCGCCTACGGACTCGGCGATACTGCTGGTGAAAATCCGATCATTGCCGGCCGCGTCGAGCCCAGGGAGTAACGCCCATGCCCCGCGCCATTGTGTGCCTCCTCGACAGCGTCGGTATCGGTGGCGCCCCCGATGCCGCCGCCTATGGCGATCAAGGCGCCAACACACTCGGTCACATTGCCGAATGGGCCGCTGCCGGCAAGGCGGATCGGGACGGCCTGCGCGCCGGGCCGCTCAACGTGCCGAACATGGACGCCCTTGGCCTTGGTGCGGCCATAAATCTCTCCACCGGCACCCTGCCGCCCAATCTCTCCGACGCGCCCAAAGGCGGCCGCTTCGGCGTCGGTCGCGAAGTGTCCAAAGGCAAGGATACCCCGTCGGGCCATTGGGAAATCGCCGGCGTCCCCGTCCCCTTCGAATGGGGCTATTTCCCTCAGACCGAGCCGACCTTTCCGCCTGACCTCATCGCCGAATTCCTCAAGCGCACCGGCTTGCCGGGCATTCTCGGCGACAAGCACGCCTCGGGCACGACCGTGATTGCCGAGCTGGGCGAGGAGCATATCCGCACCGGCATGCCGATCTGCTACACCTCCATCGACAGCGTGTTCCAGATCGCCGCGCACGAAACCCATTTCGGCCTCGACCGGCTCTATGAGATCTGCCGGGTCGCGTTCGAGTTGACCGAGCCGCTCAAGATCGGTCGCGTCATTGCCCGCCCCTTCATCGGTGAAACGCCTGATACCTTCAAGCGCACCGGCAATCGCCGCGATTTCGCCATTGCCCCGCCCGAGCCGACCCTGCTTGACCGCAATGCGGCCGCCGGCAACCAAGTCTATGCAATCGGCAAGATTTCCGACATCTATGCCGGCTCCGGCGTCACCCACAAATTGAAGGGCACTGGCATTCCCCAGCTCTTCGACAAGACGCTCGACGCCATGGAGATGGCCGCGGATCGCGCCTTCATCATGACCAATTTCGTCGATTTCGACAGTGAATTTGGTCACCGCCGCGATGTGCCCGGTTATGCCGCCGCGCTCGAACTGTTCGACAGCCGCCTGCCTGAGATCATTGCGGCCCTGCGGCACGATGATCTGCTGGTTCTCACCGCCGATCACGGCAATGACCCGACCTGGCCGGGCACCGATCACACCCGCGAACAGGTGCCGATCCTGGTCTTTTCCCCAGCCCTGCCCAAGGGAGAGATTGGCATTCGCCCCAGCTTCGCTGATATAGGTGAAAGCATCGCTGCCTGGCTGGGCCTGTCCCCCGGACGCCACGGCAAGAGTTTTCTCTAAAAGACCAACAGACAAGAGGTGTTCCGATGAGCAAGGTCCAGGGCAATGTGACGGTCATCGATCACCCCATGATCCAGCACAAGCTGACCATCATGCGCAACAAGGAGACCTCGATTGCCGGGTTTCGCCGCCTGCTGCGCGAGATCGCGCATCTGATGTGCTACGAGGTCACCCGCGATCTCGAACTGGAAATGATCGACATCGAGACGCCCATGGCGCCGATGAAGTCGCCCGCCATCAAGGGCAAGAAGCTGGTCTTCGCCTCCATCCTGCGTGCCGGCAATGGGCTGCTCGATGGCATGCTCGACCTGGTCCCCGCCGCCCGCGTTGCCCATATCGGCATGTATCGCGACCATGAAACGCTCGAGCCGGTCGAATACTATTTCAAGGCGCCATCGAGCCTCGAAGATCGGCTGATCATCGTGGTCGACCCGATGCTGGCCACCGCCAATTCGGCCACGGCGGCCATGGAAAAGCTCAAGGAGCGCGGCGCCAACAATATCCGCTTCCTCTGCCTGCTCGCCGCGCCTGAAGGCATCAAGCACTTCACCGAAGCCCATCCCGACGTGCCGGTCTATACCGCCGCCATCGACGATCACCTCAACGAAAAAGGCTATATCGTCCCCGGCCTCGGCGATGCCGGCGACCGCATGTACGGCACCCGATAGGTGGGGTTTCCCTTCTCCCCTTGTGGGAGAAGGTGCCCGAAGGGTGGATGAGGTGTGACTTACTTCGCCTTGAGCGGCAGGCCCAGCGCGATCAGGTCGGCCCGCAAATGCACCGGGTCCTTGAAGTGGATCCCCTGCATGCCGAACTTGCGCGCGGCCACGATATTGGGCTCGCTGTCGTCGATGAACACGCAGCTTTCCGGCGCCAGCGCATAGCGCTCGCAGAACACCCGGTAGAGCCGCGGATCGGGCTTCACTAGTCCTTCAAGACCTGACACCACCACCCCATCGAATTTTTCGAGGAACGGCCATTCGCCAAGGCAGTTGACCCACTTCTCCCAGGAGAAATTGGTAATCGCGAAGGTGGGGATGTCCTGCTCGATCAGCTCATTGTGGATGTCGATCGTGCCCTCGATGAACCCGCCCACGGTTTCCTTCCAGCGTGTGTCGAAGGCCTGGATTTCCCGCCAATATTTGGGAAAGCGGGTAATCAGCTTGGCCACGCCCTCGGCATAGATCTCGCCGGCATCGAATTCCAGGTTCCAGTCCCCGGTGCAGATATGGTCGTGAAACCATTGCGCATCTTCTTCGCTGTCGAACAGCTTGCGGAACAGATACATCGGGTTCCAGTCGACGAAGACGCCGCCCAGATCGAATACGGGAATGATGTGGTCGTCCATGTGAGCCGTCCGCTTGGTTCGAGAAAGTCTGAGCGGCTTGTGGCACGGCAGAATAGCGCGGACAAGCCGGGTCGGTGCCCGGCCTGGCAGGACAACTAGTTGATCGAGATGGGATCGCCGAAGCGCGGCAGGAAATAGGCGGAGCGATACAGATTGACCGGCACGTCCATGATGATTCCCGCGGGGTGGCTATAGCTGGCTTCGGCGGCGATCACCATGTTGCCCTTGGCGATATCGATCATCTCGTCAGGTAAGGCGTAGGCGCCTCCCACCGTGTGTGGGGTTTCGCTGCTATAGTCCTCGTCCTGATATTGTCGCGTCCAGACCACCCGGGTCGCCCCGTCGCCGTCGACCCACACAGCGGTCACCACCTGAAGGACTTCGCTGGAGTCATAAGGGGTCATGATGCCACTTGCCGCCAGGAAGAAATCCTCCATCTGAGCATTGGTGATTGTGCCGTCCATGCGCGCAACCAGGTCACCAACGGCACCGGCCACCGATTGTACCTTGCGGTCCTTGGTAATCAGTGCGCTCGCTTCCAGCATACCGATATAGGTGAACAGCATGACCGGCAGGATAAGGGCGAACTCCACCACCGCTGCGCCATGATCGGCACGACGAAACTGCTTCAGCCCATCGAGCAATGCGCGCATCCCGCTCATGAGAACGGCTCGTTCTGGAAGACGGTGGCCGAGCCCATCAGCCGCCGGCCATCGCCCATATTCGACATGCCAAGAATGCCCAGTTTTATCGTCACCGGATAGCGGTAATAGACCTGAACCAGGGTAACCGCCTTGCCATTGCCAGGCGTCCAGCTCTCGCCCACCGTCCAGTCGCAGGGTTCCTCGCAATCCGTGTCGAGTGGCGGCTCCAGATCGGCGGATTGGAAATTGTCCAGCGTATTGACCCTGATGTGCAACCCGGCACAATCGGGAAACAGCCCGTAGAGGCGGCCACAGATATCGGCGCGGAACTCCTCGATCGTGGTTCCGGCGTCCTGCACCTGGCCGGTGCGAATGGTGCGCGCAGCATCCTGTACCGCGCTCTCCAGGATCTGCGAGGACAGGAAGATCACCGAGGTCTGGATGATCGCCCCGATAATGCCGAAAAAGGGCAGGGCGAGCAGTCCGAATTCAATAGCCGTCACGCCGCGCTGGTCGCGCGTAAAAAGGCGGCTCTGCCGCTTCATCCTGTGCCAGCCCTTGCCGAACAATTCGCTTTGGCTCCCGCTTCAACGCTTTGGAGCCAGACTAGGGGGATACCCTCACTCAATGGTTAGGAAGATCAACGCAAAGCCGGGGATTGGGCCTTAGGGTAAATGCCAGCTTAACGCGGTATCGGAGATCGGCGCGGCCCTAGTTTGCGGCCGATTGCACCAGTTGGGAGGAAGCCAGCACCCGGCCCGAATAGCCGGTGTCATCGCCCATCATCACCACCGGCTGGCATGTCGGCGCACAGGACAGGGTCGTCCGGCTCTGTCCCTGATAGACAGTCATGATGCCGGCGCTCATCTGCACCACTTCCACCAGCGTGTCCGCAACCGGCTCGCCCCGGCTGTCCAGCACGATCAGATTGGTCTGCCCATAGCTCTTGCCGGTCAGGATCAAGGTCTGCGGATCCTGGATGGTCACATCGGCGATGCCGGGATTGCCCACAATGACTGTCGCAGCCGGTGCGCTGATGCGCAGAATGCGTGCCATGTTCACATTGACATTGATCGGCGCGCCGTCCTGGGCCAGGGCGGGCATCGGTGCCGCAAGAGTTGCGGCAAGCAACAGGGCAGTGGCGGCAAAACGGAACATGGTGCAAACCTGGGTACTGATACGCTGTCCCCTACGATCCACCCGAATGGTAAATACTTGGCAAACGCCGCGGGATTGATCGCTTGCGCGCTCCGGATTGGTGCGGTGTGAGTATAGATTATAAGGTCGCTTCAATATGAATGCGCCGAATAAATCTCCGTGCTCTTGATATATGGAGGTAATGGCAGTTATCGGCTATATCTAATTTTATCTACTTGTTGAACGTGGTGTTTACCAGAAAAACGGCAACCCGCCACAATCTAGCTGCCAGACGCCCGATTAACGCTATTTCAACGTGTGGCGGCTAGCGTCAGGCCATGTTCGATGAGTGACGTGGTCCGACACTGCGCTCACCCGAGGACGTGTAAAAAAAGGAGCCTGGGAATGAATATTTTCGCACGTTTCGCGCAGGATGAGTCGGGCGCGACGGCAATCGAGTACGGCCTGATCGCCGCACTCATCTCTGTTGGTATTATCGCTGCTGTCTCCGTTCTGGGTGATGGCCTCCAGGGCGTGTTTGAGACGATCAACACCGAACTGGGTTTTGAAGAAGCACCGGCTGACCCCTGATAGGTCACCACGCGCATAGCCGGTCACGTCCGTGATGTGATCGGCTGGTTATACATCGCGGGCTCTCCCCTCCGGCAGAGCCCGCGATTTCGATTCTTGCGGTGAGGATAATACATGTCTGGACCAAAAAGGATCGATCCGAGGCTGGGCGCTGCCCTGCGCAGACTGGCGGCAGATGAACAGGGCGCGACGGCCATGGAATATGCCATGATCGCCTCACTGCTCTCAGTCGCCATAGTGGGGTCCGCTCTCATGTTGGGCGGCGGCCTGGAAGACCTTTGGGCCTATGTCCGCGACGAAGTCATGGCGGGTTTTGCGCTCTAGGCAATATCTGCGTTTCCCCATTCGCTATTTCTTAAGCCTGTCCGTGCCAACAATGGCTTGGTCCGGCAGCCAAGCTTTGCGTGGAGGATGACGTGTTCCAGTTTCTAGCCTTGTTTTTCTTCCCCCTGGCCATGGCCTTCGCCGCATCGTCGGACCTCTTGACCATGCGCATCTCCAACAAGCTGGTCTTGCTGCTGGTCGCCGGCTTTGTCGCCATGGCGCTGGTGGTTGAACTGCCTTTGCAGCAGTTCGCCATGCATGTGCTGTGCGCCTTTGTCGTGCTGGTTGTCGCTTTTGGACTGTTTGCCATGCGCTGGATCGGCGGTGGCGATGCCAAGCTGGCCGCTGCGACCACGCTCTGGCTCGGCTTCGGGCTTACCTTGCCCTATCTGGTGCATGCCGCCTTGCTCGGCGGTGTGCTGACGCTGTTTATCTTGATACTGCGCCGCCTGCCGCTCGATACCTTGCTCGCTGGCCGCCCCTGGCTGGGCTGGCTCAATCGCCTGCACGACCCCAAGCAGGGCGTGCCCTATGGCATCGCCCTTGCGGCGGCCGGCCTGCTGACCTACTCCAATACCGCTATCTTCGAGCGCCTTACGGCTTAAACATCAGTAATCAGTCGCTTTTGCGGTCGCTGGCGAAATATTCGCTGGCGGCCTTTTCTGTTGCGCGTGGCGCCTTCTCGCAAAAAGCAAGCGTTCATAACTTGTTAACGCCTTTTGCAAAGCCCTGATTAACTAAAACTTGACCCTTTGCTTCCATAGTTCATCCGGTGGAATTGGGCCAGTAGGCTCGCGTACAACCGGAGTAGGGCATGAGACCCGCGCGTATCGTCCTGTTATTGGTTGCCCTCGTGGCAGGTTCTCTGGCGGCCTTTCTGGTCATGCGAGGCAGCAGGCCGCCGGCACCGACAACCGAGGTGAGGACCGAGGTCGTCCAGGAAGCCAAGACCCAGATTCTGGTGGCCAGGGCGCCGATTGGCGTTGGTGAGCGGCTCAATCCCGATCGCGTCGAGTGGCAGGACTGGCCCGAAGGCGCGCTGCGCACCGAATACGTGACGGTTTCGGCCATGCCCGATGCGCCCGAGCAACTGACCGGGGCTGTCGCCCGCTTCGAATTCTTCCCCGGCGAACCGATCCGCGAGGCCAAGCTGGTCCGTGCCGATCAAGGCTATCTCTCCGCCGTGCTCTCGCCCGGCAAGCGCGGCGTCTCGGTCACCGTCTCGGCGGCCTCCAGCGCCGGCGGTTTCGTGGTGCCCAATGACCATGTTGATGTGCTTCTCACCACCTCCACCGAGATGGGTCAGCGCTCCGAGGTCATCCTGTCCAATGTGCGTGTCCTGGCCCTGGGTAAGCGCTTGGGCGAAATGGGCGTCAGCGGTGGCGATGAAACCGGCGCCGAGGACAGCCCCAACCCGACAACATTCAACGACTCGACGATTGCCACGCTCGAACTCGATCCGGCCCAGGCCGAAACGCTGGTCAACGCCTCGACGCGGGGGCGGCTGAGCCTCACCCTGCGTTCCGTGGCCGACTTCAATCGCGTCGAAACGGGCGTGCCCACCAATCAGGCCGTCCGGCTGATCCGCTATGGCCGCGAGCAGAGCGTGCTGGCCGGCAGCGCCATGTCTGCTGACGCCAATGATTACAGCACCCCCGAAGTCAACAATCTGCCCGGCAACAATCAGGCCCCGGAGGCGTCCCCGACGCCCCAGATCCTGCCGCAATAGAGGCGAGACAATGATGGACAAGCCAATTAATTCGACACTGCGCAGGGTCTCGCGAGGCGCCGCCACGCTCGGCCTGGCCGCCCTGATGGGCGCCACCGCAGCCATCGTCCCGGCCATGGCGCAGGCCACCCCGGCACAGGTAACCATCGCCGCCTCGGCCTATGGCGCGGTGCGTTCGCTTGATGTCGAGCTGAACAAGTCGGTCATTGTCGATCTGCCGGCCGGTGTTGCCGAAGTCATCGTCTCCCAGCCCGATGTGGCTGCTGCGATCATGCGCACCCGCACCCGCAGCATCATTCAGGGCATCACCGGCGGTAACACCAATGTCTTCTTCCTCGACGACCAGGGTCGCACTATCCAGGTGCTGGACCTGCGCGTCATCGAAGAGCCCTCCCAGGTCGGCAACGCCCTCGAAGACGCCCTGCGTCGCGTCATTCCCGGCTCCCACATCAGCGTGGAATCGGTGACCCTGAACGATGATACTAACCGGGTCGTGCTCACCGGCACGGTCCAGTCCGCCGAGGACAAGGACCGGGCCCAGGAGGTCGCCATCCAGTTTGCCGGCGACCCCAAGAACGTCGCCAACATTATCGACATCGCCGGCGCCCAGCAGGTGATGCTGCAGGTGACCGTGTCCGAGGTGAAGCGCGACATCGCCAAGCAGTTCGGTATCAATTTCGGCGCATTGCTCAATGTCGGCACGCTGAACCTGTTCGAGTTCACCAATCGCCTGCTGACCGATTCATTCCCGGTCGATGGGCTCGATGTCGCATATTCGGACGGCAACGGGAACTCGGTGGCAGCCGCCGTTCGGGCGCTGGAAGGGCGCGGAGCGCTGCGCGTGCTGGCCCAGCCGACTCTAACGGCGATTTCCGGGCAGGAGGCCAAGTTCCTGGCCGGTGGCGAATTGCCCTACTACACCTATGACGACGAAGAGAACACGCGCACTGTGATCTTCAAGCCCTACGGCGTGGAGCTGTCATTCGTGCCAACGGTCAAGTCGAACGGGTCGATCGGCCTTAAGGTCGATACCTCGGTGTCCGAGCCCCAGGCTGACTTCTCAATCACCAAGCGTCAGGCGGCGACATCGGTGGAACTGCCCAGCGGCACGACGCTCGCCATCGGTGGTCTGCTGCAGGAATCTGCCAGCCAGGACATCCAGCAGTTCCCGCTGCTCGGGGATATCCCAATCCTGGGCGCCCTGTTCCGCTCGCGCGACTACCAGACCCAGCAGACCGAACTGGTCATTCTGGTCACCCCCTATCTTGTCTCGCCCAGCCCGGCCAACTCCATTCCCGTGCCAACCGACCGCACGATGATGGCCAGCGATGCCGAGGGGATTTTCCTGGGGCGGCTCGAGACCATCTACGGCGTCGGCGCCACCGGCGAATTCCGCGGCGGGTTCTCCGGCAATGTCGGCTTTGTTTTGGACTGATTGCGGATCAGGAGCACCAGATCTATGAGTTTCCTCACCCCTGACCAGCCAGCACAGGCAGATGAGCCGGCAGCCGAGATCGCCTCGGGCGCACGTCTTGTGCCGCGCATCACCATTCAGGCCTTCTGCGAGCATTCCCAGTCGGCCCAGCTGGTCGAAAGCGCCATGCATGACCGGCGCATGTCCAAGGTGGCGCTGACCACCCACAATGGCGGCATCGACGGCGCGGTCGAGACCTACAAGTCAAACCCCACGCCCAATCTGATCATCGTCGAAACCACGCTGCCGCCCGATCAGATTCCATCCGCGCTCGAACGGCTTGCCGAGGTCTGCGATGCCTCGACCCGCGTCATCGTGCTTGGCCATGTCAACGACGTGCTGCTCTATCGCGAGCTGATCCGTTCCGGCATTTCCGAATATGTCGTGCTCCCGGCCACCTCGTCCGAGATCGTCACCGCCATTACCGAGCTCTATGCCGCCGAAGGCGCCGCCCCGATCGGGCGTACGGTTGGCTTCATTTCGGCCAAGGGCGGCGCAGGCAGCTCCACCATTGCGCACAATGTGGGCTGGGCCATCGCCACCGGCCTGCGCCAGGATTGCCTGATCGTGGATATGGACCTGCCCTTCGGCACGGCCGGCCTCAATTTCAATCAGGACCCGCCCCATGGCCTGGCCGATGCGGTTCTGGCCAACCAGAAGGTCGATCAGACCATGCTGGACAGGCTGATGAGCAAGGCAGCCAACCATATCAATCTGCTCACCGCGCCCGCCACCCTGGATCACACCTGGGATTTCGAGGAACGTGAGTTCGAACAGGTCATCGAGACCTGCCAGAAGAGCGTGCCGATCATCATGCTCGACATTCCCCATGGCTGGAACGGGTGGACCCGCCAGACCCTGGCCTCGATCGACGATGTCGTCATCGTTGCCGAGCCGGACCTGGCCAATCTGCGCAATGCCAAGAACATGGCCGACGCCATCAAGGCGCTGCGTCCCACCGATGCCGGCCCCAGGCTGGTGATCAACAAGCTGGGCATTCCACGCCGGCCCGAGATTGGCGCCAATGAATTCGCCTCCTCGGTGGAATGCGAGCTGATCGGCCAGATCGGCTTTGATGCGCAGCTTTTCGGCACGGCGGCCAATAACGGGCAGATGATCGCCGAGGTCGCGGCCAACAACAAGATCAACGAGATCTTCTCCAATATCGGCATGCATGTGACCGGCCGGCAGCCGGGTCATGCGCCGGCAAAAACGGGGAGCCTGCTCAAGCTTCCATCCCTGTTCAAGAAGCGGGCCTGAAGCCTGCAAGCGTAGAGACCAGGACGGTAGGGACTTTCATGTTTGGCAAGCGCACCACATTTGGCGGCAATACGCCCGGACTGAGCGAGGCACCACGGCCAGTGGCCAGTCCGTCGCCCGCCCCGGCACCTGCGCCGCAGCGCCGCGCCAGCGATGGCGATGGCATGAGCGCGCGCATGCGCACCACCGATGAGGTGCTCGATGTCCGCGCACCCGCCGATGCCCAGCGTGCCAAGGAATATTTCCAGACCAAGTCCGCAATCTTTAACGCGCTGATCGATTCCATCGATCTCAGCCAGCTCGCCACCATGGAGAGCCAGGCCGCGCGCGAGGAAATCCGCGACATCGTCGCCGAGATCATCGCGCTCAAATCGATCGTGATGTCGATTTCCGAGCAGGAAGACCTGCTCGAGGATATCTGCAACGACGTGCTCGGCTATGGCCCGCTCGAACCATTGCTGGCCCGCGACGACATCGCCGATATCATGGTGAACGGTTCGCAGAAGTGCTACATCGAAGTCGCCGGCAAGGTGCGCCTGACCAATGTGCGCTTCCGCGACGACGCGCATCTGATGAATGTCTGCCAGCGCATCGTGTCCCAGGTCGGCCGCCGCGTCGATGAAGGCTCGCCCATATGCGACGCCCGCCTGCCCGATGGCTCCCGCGTCAACGTCATTGCCCCGCCGCTGGCCATCGATGGCGCCGCGCTCACCATTCGTAAGTTCAAGAAGGACAAGCTGACCCTCCAGCAGCTCGTCAAATACAATTCCATCTCGCCCGAAGGCGCCGAAGTGCTGCGCATTCTGGGCCGCGTGCGCGCCAATGTGCTGATCTCTGGCGGTACCGGCTCGGGCAAGACCACGCTGCTCAACTGTTTGACCGCCTTCATCGAGAAGGACGAGCGCGTCATCACCTGCGAGGACTCGGCCGAACTTCAGCTCCAGCAGCCCCATGTGGTGCGGCTCGAAACCCGCCCGCCCAATCTCGAGGGCGAAGGCGAGATCACCATGCGCGATCTCATCAAGAACTGCCTGCGTATGCGTCCCGAACGCATCATCGTCGGCGAAGTGCGTGGCCCCGAGGCCTTCGACCTGCTCCAGGCCATGAATACCGGCCATGACGGCTCGATGGGCACGCTGCACGCCAACTCGCCGCGCGAAGCCCTGTCGCGTCTGGAATCCATGATCACCATGGGCGGTTATGCCCTTCCCAGCCGCACCATTCGTGAAATGATCGTTTCGTCCATCGACGTCATCGTCCAGGCCGCGCGCCTGCGCGATGGCTCGCGCCGCATCACCCACATTTCCGAGGTGCTGGGCATGGAAGGCGATGTCATCGTCACCCAGGATGTCTTCCTCTACGATATCATGGGCGAGGACGCCAATGGCATGCTGCTGGGCAAGCATCGCTCCACCGGCATCACCAAGCCGCAATTCACCGAGCGCGCCCGCTACTTCAACGAAGAAGCCAATCTGGTCGAGGCGCTCGAAAAGGCCAATGTCGAAGAGCACGAGATTTTGGGGCGCTGATCATGATTACGCTCGCTCTTGTCGCGCTGTTCGTCATCACCATCGGCGCTGCCGGCTTCGCTTTGGTGCCCTCGGCCCTGGGCAATAAGCGCGCTGAACAGCGCATGAAGGCGTTTCAGGGCGATATCCGCGCCAATCGCCGCGAGGCCGATGCCAGCCGCACGCGCGAAGACCGGCGCCGCTCGGTGCAGCAGGCCCTCAAATCCCAGACCGACGAGCTCAATGCCAGAAAGCGCCTGAGCCTGTCCGATCTGATCTTTCAGGCCGGCATGACCATCAAGCCTGCGGCCTTCATCCGCAACAGCATCATTTTCGGGGTCGTGCTGTTCGTGGTGCTCGTCATTGTCCAGGTGCCATTCTACTTCGCCGCGATCTTTGCGGTGGCGGGCGGCTATCTGCTGCCGCGCTTTTATGTATCGCGCCGCCGAAAAAAATATCAGGACCGCTTTCTCGACGAACTGCCCAACGCCGTCGAGGCCATTGTGCGCGGCGTCAAGACCGGCCTGCCGCTCAACGATTCCATGCGCGTGGTGGCCAAGGACACCAAGGAGCCGGTGAAGTCCGAGTTCGCCCGCGTGCTCGATCAGCAGAACTTTGGCCTGTCCATGACCGAGGCGGTGCAGGTGCTGCTCGATCGCGTGCCACTGCCCGAAGTCAATTTCTTCGTGGTGGTCATCTCGGTGCAGCAGCAGGCCGGTGGCAATCTGTCCGAAGCGCTGGGCAATCTGGCGCGCGTGCTGCGCAACCGCAAGAAGATGAAGCAGAAGGTCAAGGCCATGTCCTCCGAGGCCAAGGCCTCGGCCGGCATTATTGGCTCGCTGCCCTTCGTGGTGGCCACTCTGGTGTCGCTGGTCACGCCCACCTATTTGCAGCCTCTGTTCGTCACACCGGTCGGCAATATCTGTCTGGCTGTCGGCGTGCTGATGCTGGCCACCGGCATATTTGTGATGAACCGCATGGTGCAGTTCGAAGTTTGACCCGGGGGCGCCGTCCATGAACATCATCGAGCTTCTGACCCAGCGGGAATTTCTCATCGCCGTTCTGGCCGCCGTTTCGGCGGCGGCAGTTGTCTTCACCTTCGGCTCGTCCATGATTGTCCGCCAGGACATGAAGAAGCGCATCAAGCGCGTCGCGGTCGAACGCGACCGGATGCGCGCCGAGGAAATGGCGCGCCTGCGCGGCGCATCGGGCAGTGGCGATGGCCGCAGTTCCATCCGGCGCGGCAAGGAACCAAAATCCTATATGAAGCGGGCCGTTGAGCGCCTCGATTTGAAGAAGGCGTTCCAGGACGATACAACCGTCGACAAGCTGGCCATGGCCGGGTTGCGCGGGCAGGGCGAACTGACCAAGTTCCTGTTTCAGCGCCTGGTCTATCCCATCGGTGTTTTTGCCTTTGCCGCCTTCTATCTGCTCTTCGTGACGCCGGGGGACCGCCCGCTGTTCCTCAACCTGGTCTATGCCATCGGTGCAGGCCTGGTCGGCGCCTATCTGCCCCTGCTGCTGCTCAGGAACCGGACCCAGAAGCGCCAGGCCTCCATCCGTCGGTCCTGGCCGGATTGTCTCGACCTGCTCCTGTTGTGCGTTGAAGCCGGCATGTCGATGGAGCACGCCTTCAAGCGCGTCGCCAAGGAAATCGGCGGCCAGTCCGCTGAACTGGCCGAAGAACTGACCCTGACCACAGCCGAATTGTCCTTCCTCGAAGACCGCACCCGCGCCTACGAAAACCTGGGCCGCCGCACCGGCCTGGATGGCGTGAAATCGGTGATGACCGCGCTGATCCAGGCTGATCGCTACGGTACCTCGGTGGGCCAGGCCTTGCGCGTCATGGCCGAGGAGGGCCGGGAAACGCGCATGATGGAAGCCGAAAAGAAAGCCGCCGCACTGCCCCCCAAGCTGACCGTGCCGCTGATCCTGTTCTTCCTGCCAGTGCTGTTCATCGTCATCCTGTCCCCGGCCATGATCGAGGTCTTCTCCGGCTCGGTCGCATCGACAATGAGCGGGAACTAGGGCGGCTCGCTGGCTTGGTGTTGCGCGGTCAGCCCAGTTCCTGCGCCAGCCCGATCAATAGCCCTTCGTGGCCACGGACATAGCAGAGCCGGTAGCTCTCGCCATATCGGACGATATCACCGGTCAATTGCGCACCCAGCGCCCCGAGCCGCGCAACAGTCTCATCGATATCGTCGACGGCAAACATGATCCGCAGATACCCCAGGGCGTTGACGGGCGCAGTGCGGTGATCGGCCACGATCTCTGGCCTGATGAAACGGGAAAGCTCAAGCCGGCTATGGCCATCGGGGGTTGCCATCATGGCGATCTCGACCTGCTGGTCCCCCAGCCCGGTCACCCGGCCGGCCCATTCCCCCTCGACAGTGGCCCGCCCTTCAAGCTCGAGCCCCAAGGCGCGAAAAAATGCAATCGCGCCATCGAGGTCCTCCACCACGATGCCCATATTGTCCATACGCTTAACGGCCATGCCTGTCCCTCCCGATGCCTGTCGATCTCGCGGACACTCTGGCGCAACGGCCGCAAGCTGTCATCTCTGCGAATGGCCGGTTCGAAGGCTGGGTAGGGGTTGGAAAGCTGCCGTTCTGCTCCAGCGCTGAATTCGCGCTATGAAGACGTCCATCGCTCGGGCAGCGCTATTGCCCCACCCACCGGCCGTCACCCTCGGGCCTGACCCGAGGGCCCTGTACTTTTGTGCCGGGTATGGGGTGGGTTTCTGCCTGTCCGCTTCCGGCAAGATAACTGCCGAAAGCAGACGATTCTGGGTGGGCCAGCTGGTACTGCCCGCAGATACACCGATAAAGCAAATTGCGATGCGATGGTTACAGTGTGGCCCAACTTTGTCGCAGTATCACACTGCACATTTTTACGAATCCTGATTTCATGCCGTTCTCAATGGGAGGCATGAATGGCGGGCGATCATCTAGATAGAGAAACGTCAGTTTCCGCTGAGCTGACTGAGAATGGCATAAAGGCAGGAGCGAAAAGCCGCTTTGTGGCAGCCCTCGACCGTCTGGCTGGCGGTGTAGTTGACGTTTTGAATGCTCATGTTGAGGCGCCTGCTCAACGACGTCGTGCCAAAACTGAGGGTGAAGTTAAGCTGATCGAAGCCGCTGCGCAGTACGGCGTCGAGGTGCTCAGTGCAGACCCGGCTACAGCTCAACGCGCGTTTGAAAAGCATTTTCGAAAGATTGTTCGTGAGCAAGAAAACTCAGAGGGCGTCGTACGAGAGGCGCTGGATGATCTCAGTCAAAACCCTCCAAATGAGCAGGCTAACTCCGACCAAACGCCACTATCGGAAGAGTTCCTAGATCGCATCGAGGAGTATGGTGCCAGCGCAACAACTGACGAACTCAGGAAGAGATGGGGTCGCGTCCTAGCCGCGGAAATTCGAAAGCCAGGTACTTTTTCTGCAAAAGTTCTTCGCGTCGTCGACGAGTTGGACAGTCGTACGGCAATAAAGTTCGAGGAGTTTGCACGCTTTCGAATAGGGAAGACCGTGCCAAAAGTTCTAACGGGTACGTTGAGCTTCGAGCTAAAGAATTCATTGGTATCAGCCGATCTTCTGGTAGATCCTGGTGTCAATGGCCAAGCCCATATTCTGTTCGACAAGCCCAATGGGTCCGGCGGTTCCCTCAAGTTTACAGAATTTGACGGCGTGCTTGGTATCGGGCTTCCGGGCCATACGAGGTCCGGACCAGACACGTCTGACGGTGCCCCGTTGACGTCGATGGGCACGCAAATAGCGATCCCCTGTCATCTGCTGACTGACGTCGGCGCTGCTATCGCAAGCATCCTAAAAGACGAACAATATTCAGCTTTGACTTCATACGCTCAGCACTTGGTTGACGTGGACAGGGCAGAGTGGGCGCTGATCTACATTCCTGTTGGTAAAGAGTTCCGACCGGTAGCCGAATTGCGAAAACGCTAGACGTGGTGTTGTAATCAAGGCGCTCTCTATGACCCCCTTAGTTCTTCGAGGAGCCTTTTGAGCCCATTGTCACGAATGTCGACTTCTGGAGTTCGCGGCGCCACCGCGAACGTCCGCGAAGGGGTCGATTTCTGTCGCTGCCAAAAGATATCCCCGCCTCCAAAACCTCCCTTATCCTCGAACCCATCACTCCCGCGCGGACGGACTGCAGCGAACTTTGCGGGAGGAGCTGGTTGGGTTCTGGGTCGCTCCAGGGCCTGCCTGCTCGTTGGGCCACCTTGCGACGAGCGATCAATAGGGGCCACGACAGCAGGAGAAACCCAGCGTCCCGAGGCGGCGACGTCTCTATTCCTTAGTTATACTGAGACGCACGCGCCTCGGGACACGTCCAATTCAACCGGAGGCCGTAAGGGCTGGCCGGCGCCGAAGCATGCCTCAACAGGCAAGGGATGACGAGGAGGCCACAGAGGATGTCAGCTCTTCTCGATCATGTCCCAGCGGTTCTGCTGGGTAAGCAGCGCCCGGACATAGGCCATGTTGGCCTCCACCTGGTCGGGTGGCAGCTCGGCGGCATAGAGCGCGCGGCACTCGTCAAACCGGCCTTGCAGGCCCACCACCAGCGCCAGGTTCTGCCGTGTCTGTGTATTGGCGCCGCGCATCTGCACCGCCCGACGCAGATGCTTTTCGGCCGCCTCCAGATCATTGGTCATGGCATAGGAAAGGCCCAGATTGGTCTCGATCGAAGCCTCGCCCGGCGCAATCACCCCGGCCTGCACATAAACCTGCCTTGCATCTTCATGTCGCCCGGTCTGGTCCAGCGTCGCGCCCAGCACCAGCAGCGCGTTCCAGTCCGGTGCATCGGGCCGGATCACGTTGCGCAGCACTTCGATGGATTGCTCGAACCGCCCGGATGCGGTCAGCGCCTTGGCATAGGCCACGCTGATCGCCACATCGCCGCTATGATGCGGCATGGCCTGTTCCAGCGCCGCCGCCGCCTGTTGTGGCTGCCCGGCCGCGCGCAGAGCGGCTGCATATTGAATGACCGTGGCGCGGTCCGTCGGATTGGCGCGATAGCGCGCGGTCAATTCGCTCAGATTAGCGTGGCTTTGCGCCGCACTCATGCCGGAATAGTCTGTGCTGGCCAACTGCCCGCGATTGGATGCACAGGCCGAAAGCACAAGGGCTGCAACACCTGCCAGGAGCAGGGGGCGCAACAATCCGCTGATCCGTCTTGGGTTGAACACATTGCACTCCGGGCCGCGAACCGGCCATTTGAACTCTCCCAGAGCAATAGATCATTAACCCTAACGCCCGGTTAAGCCGCGACCTTGCGGCGTTGTGCGGGCGCGTGGTCCCGGCTAGACAGGGGGGACACAACGGAGTTCTGCCATGACTGACCAAGCCGCCATCCCGCTCATTTTCATTCCTGAAAACGGGGTGGAGGCCGGGCCTCTGGACGATCGGCAGCGGGCCTGGGCCCAGGCCAATGGCTTTGCCGGCCAGCAGGGCCGTCTGCTGGCCATGCCCGATGCCACGGGCGCCATTGCGGCCTGGCTGTTCGGCACCGGTGCGGCTCAGGGGCGCCCTGTCTTTGTGGCCGGCCTGGCCGCTGCAGGCCTGCCCGAGGGCGACTATCAATTGCAGGGCGATTATGGCGATCCGACCCTGGCCGCCATTGCCTTCCGCCTGGGCGCCTATCGCTTCGAGACCTATCGCGCCGCCTCGCCGGCGCCGCGCCTTGTCCTCCCCGAAGCGGCCGATGCCGATGAGGTCGAGCGCCAGGTGGCGGCCGCCAGCCTGACGCGGGATTTGATCAACACCCCTGCCAATGATCTGGGCCCCGATGCCCTCGAGGCCCGTGCGCGGGATCTGGCCACCCGCCACGGCATGAGCCTCACCGTCATCAAGGGCGACGATCTGCTCGAACAGAATTTCCCCATGATCCACGCCGTGGGCCGCGCCAGCACCCAGGCGCCGCGCCTCATCGATATGCACTGGGGCAAGGACACTGATCCCAAGGTGACCCTGGTCGGCAAGGGTGTCACCTTCGATACCGGCGGTCTCGACATCAAATCGGCCACCGGCATGCTGATGATGAAGAAGGATATGGGCGGTGCGGCCAATGTGCTCGGGCTCGCCCATGCCATCATGGATGCGGGGCTTCCGCTGCGCCTGCGGGTGTTGCTGCCTGTCGTTGAAAATGCCATTGCCGGTAATGCCTTCCGGCCCGGCGACGTCCTGCACGCGCGCGCCGGCATCAGCGTGGAGATCGGCAATACCGATGCCGAAGGCCGGTTGATCCTGGCCGATGCCCTGGCCCTGGCTGACGAGGAATCGCCGGATCTGCTGATCGATATGGCCACCCTCACCGGCGCCGCCCGCGTTGCCCTTGGCCCCGAACTGCCCGCGCTTTATTCGACCGACGACAAGGTGGCTGCCGGTCTGGCCGCTGCGGGCCTTGCGGCCGAAGACCCGCTTTGGCCCATGCCGCTCTGGTCACCCTATGCAAGCCTCTTGTCCTCCCGCATTGCCGATCTGAACAATGCGGCCAGCGGTGGACATGCCGGCTCCGTCACCGCGGCGCTGTTCCTCAGGCGCTTCGTGGGCAAGGCGGGGGCCTGGGTGCATCTCGATATTTTCGGCTGGGCGCCCGATGCACGGCCCGGCCGTCCGGCCGGCGGCACCGATCAGGCCATCCGCGCGATCTACGGCCTGCTCCGGCAGCGTTATTCGGACTGAACCGGGGCCATCGAGCCGGGTATGATATCGGTGCCGGTGGTCCGCTCGATCACCTGATCGGTGACCTCGGTGCCGTGCTTGGGAAACAGCAGCGGCGCGGCGGCAAACCCGCCGATGACCGCTGCCAGCATCACCCAACCGGCCCATTTCTTGTGCTTTTCGATGAAGGTGCTGGCCACCGGCCCGAAAAAGTAGAACAGCCCGCAAGGCACGAAGAAGCGCAGGCCACGGCCGATGAACCCGTAGAGAATAAAGGTCCAGATATCGATCCCCGCCACCCCGCTGGTGATGGTGATGATCTTGTATGGGATGGGCGTTACCGCACCGACCATGATCATGAACGGGCCATTGGCGATAAAATTCTCGCGCAACTGCTCGAACCCGACGCCTGCGCCGTAGAATTCCACGATCGCCTTGCCTATGGTGTCGAACAGGAAATAGCCGATCGCATAGCCGAATACGCCGCCCACCACCGATGAAACGGTGCAGATTGTGGCCAGCCGCCAGGCGCGCCGGCGGTCGGCCAGGATCATCGGCGCCAGCATCACTTCGGGAAACACCGGGACGATCATCGCTTCGAGAAAGCAGATCAGCGCCAGGATCGGCTCGGCCAGAGGATGCCCCGTGGCGGACTTGAGCCGCTCATAGAGTCCCGGTTTTTCCTGCTGCGCTGTATCGGTCATGCCCCTCGACCGGCTCCCATTGTTTTCATCCAGCCTGCTTGAACGACACACTGGCCCCTGACCAGTGAATTTTATGTGTCGATCTAGTACCCACGCGCGCGGTCCACCACATTTGGCAGCGCCTTGCCCGCCTCGTGTCCGGTGAGCACCTGCGTGAAATAGCGCACGCCGCTCTGCTCACTGGAAATGGCGGCGATATGCGGGGTGATGTAGCAATTTTCGATTGCCCAGAGCGGGCTGTTCTGCGGCAGGGGCTCGACTTCGAACACATCAAGGCTCGCCGCCCCCAGCGTTCCGTCCTGCAGAGCCGCGGCGATATGGGCTTCCTTCTGGTGCCCGCCCCTTGCCGCATTGACAATGACCGGGCCACCAGCCAGCCGGTCGCGGCGCAGCTTGGCAAAGGTCGCACGATTGAGAATACCCGTGGTTTCCGGCGTCAGCGGCAGCAGATTGACCAGAATATCGGTGCCGGCCAGAAACGCGTCGAACTCGGCCTGACCGGCAAAGCCCTCCACCCCGTCCATGACCTTGGGCGTGCGGCTCCAGCTTCGCAAATCAAAGCCGAGTGGTTTCAGGCGCCTGGCCGCGTCCTGCCCCAACACGCCCATGCCCATGATGCCCACCGTGGTCTCGCCTGCGGCCGGGGGGTAGTACTGGTCCCAGCGGCGCGCCTTCTGGTCGGCCTGAAAGCGCGTGAACTGGCGGTGATGCATGGTGACATGGGCCACCACATAATCGCTCATGCGCTGGCTCAGATCCTCATCCACGAACCGCACGATCGGCGCATCGGGCAGGTTGGGGTGCTTGAGCAAGGCATCCACCCCGGCGCCGAGCGACAGCACTGCCTTGAGGTTGACGAGCCCGTCAAAAGCGTCTGCTTGGGGCTTCCAGACAAAGATATAGCGAATCTCGGCCGGGTCGAAACTGTCGCCCCGCCGCACCACGGGGTAGGGGGCCAGTGCTTCGGTAAATGCCCGGGCCCAGCTCGCTTCGTCGACATCGGAAAGGTGCAGCAGCAACATCAGAAACGGTCCTTGATATGGAAAAAGCCGCACCTTGGGGCGCGGCTTTCTTGAAAGTCCTCGTCAGTCAGGCACAGCCTTACTGGCTGGCGGCCGGCGCTTCCGGGCTTGCCGGCGAAGTTTCCTGCACGGGCGTGCCTTCCACAGGGGAGTCCGACTGCGTTTCGGTCGGCGTTTCCACGGCGGCGCCCGGCTCGGTGGTCACGGTCTCTTCGCTGGCCTCTTCGGGCGCAACCACTTCTTCAGGGATCGTCTCGACCTCAGTGACCTCGCCTTCAGCCGGCGCGGCCTCTTCCGCGGGCGCTGCTTCCGGTTCCGGGAACGGCACCGGGTCTGCGGACAAGGTCTGCAAATAGGCCAGGATGTCGGCGCGTTCCTCGGGCGAACGCACGCCGGCAAACGCCATCTTGGTCCCGGGCGCATAATCGCGCGGATTGGTCAGGAAGGCGTCCAGGTTTTCATAGGTCCAGGTCTGCCCTTCAGCCTGCTGTTGCAGCAGAATGTCCGAATAGGCAAAGCCCTCCATATGGGCCTTGGGGGCGCCGACGATGTGGTAGAGGTTCGGGCCCTGCTTGGCCGCTTCGCCCTCACCAAAGGTATGGCAGCTCTGGCACTTGCGCACGGCGGCAGCGCCATTGTCCACGCTGGCACTGGCCAGCAGCACCGGCAACGGCGTCACGGGTACTTCTTCCACCGGAGCGCCGGCTTCGGCCACTTCCGGTTCGGGCAAGGCGTAGCCGGGGCCGCGGTTCTCGATCGGGTGATAGATGGCTTCCGCCAGGAACCCAACACCCATAACGAACAACAGGGTGCCGAGCACGGCGCCGATGATCTTGTTTAGCTCAAACGAATCCATTTGGTCTCTCTGCCGGTCCATCCCCTGTGGACAATTTCCCGAGCCAGCCCAAACTGCGATCCCGTAACGGAATCTGCCTCAACCGGCCGGCTCGACGCGCGCGGAACATAGTATCAAGACCACTTCTGGCGCAACAGGTCAAACCGCCGCGGCGATGACCGGGCAGTGGAAAATGGCCAATGCGAGACGATTTTCCGCGCCACCGCAGATGCTGCCTGCAGATTGACTCCATACTGAGCCCGCGCCACAACCCGCCTGCCTTTCCATTCACGGATGACCATCAATGACCAAGAAGATCGCTTTCCAGGGTGAACCCGGCGCATTCAGCCATGCGGCTGCTGCCAATGTCTTTCCCGGCGAAGAGTTTCTTGGCTGCGTTACCTTCGAGGAAACGCTCAATGCGGTGCAGTCCGGCAAGGCCGATTTTGCCGTGGTGCCCGTGGAGAACTCACTCTATGGCCGCATCACCGACATTCACCACCTGCTGCCCGAAAGCGGCCTGAACATCATCGGCGAGACCTATCTGCGGGTGGAAATGACCCTGCTCGGCGTTCCCGGCGCCCGGCTTGAAGATATCAAGGCGGTGCAATCGCTCTCGGTCGCGCTGGGCCAATGCCGCAAGTTCATCTCTGCCAACGGCCTGCGCACCATCAATGCCGTCGACACCGCCGGCTCGGCCCGCGAGATCGCCGAGAAGGCCGATCCGGCCGTGGCCGCCATTGCCTCGCGCTTTGCCGGGGAAATCTACGGGCTCAATGTCCTGGCCGAAAACATCGAGGATGCCGACCACAACACCACCCGGTTCCTGGTGCTCTCGCCGACCGAGCAGCGCGCGCCCAACCAGGGCAAGGTGAAAACCACCTTTGTCTTCCGGGTCCGCAATGTGCCCGCCGCGCTCTACAAGGCCATGGGCGGCTTTGCCACCAATGGCGTCAACATGACCAAGCTCGAAAGCTACATGGTCGGCGGCGCCTTCACCGCCACCCAGTTTTACGCCGATATCGAGGGTCACCCCGACGACATCGGCGTGCAGCACGCCTTCGAAGAGCTGGGCTTCTTCACCGACTATTTCCGCATTCTCGGCGTCTATCCGGCGGCCGATTGAGGGTGCCGCCGAGGCGTTCGGCAGGTGAATGGATAGGACCACTCTGCTTGTCTCAGGCGGTTTGTCCATCGCCCTCGGCAAGTTCGATCGTCAGCGATACGCGCTGTGGCTGATCTCCGATCGGGGGCGCATCCTTGCTGTCCACCACCAGGTTGCGGCCATTGCCCTTGGCTGCGTAAAGGCCGGCATCTGCCCGCCGCAGCATGTCCGCAAAGCTTTCCGTCCTGGGGTCACCTCTATGAACGCCAAAGCTTGCAGTGACCGGGACGGCTATGCCCCCGATGGTCGGGTTGCAGCTCTCGAGAGCGGCGCGGATACGTTCTGCGACAATAATCCCGAGCGAGGGCGCATCATCTGTCGCCACAATGCAGAATTCCTCGCCGCCTATACGGGCCAGCAGATCATATGGTCTGACTTGGCGATGGGTGACCTCCGCCACGGTCATCAGCACGTCGTCCCCCGCCGCATGGCCATAGGTGTCGTTGATCGTCTTGAAGTGATCCAGGTCAAACACCACGACCCACACCCATTGGTCACGGCGTGCAGCCCGGCTCATCTCGACGGAAACCGCGTTGTGCAGCCAGCGGCGATTGCCCAGCCCTGTCAGCGGATCGCTGTTGGCCTGGCGTTGCAGCGCCCGCATATTGAGCTCCTGCGCACGCACCAGCGAGAGCAGCTTGTCCGCCAGTCGCCGCAATCCATCAGACCCGCGCACCTCGACAAACGGCTCCACGCCTTCCTTCTGGTAGCGGTCCATGGCCTTCACCAGCCGGTCGATGGGGCTGACGAATTGATAGACGGCAAGAAACGCCAGGGCGCTGCCAAGCAGCGTGGCCACCAGCGCCACGACCAGTATGGGAACAGGGTCGGCAGGACGGCCCAGCCCGAGGTAAAGCAGCAATGATATGAGCGGCAGGTGTATTGCGCCAAAGCACACGGCAAACACCTTGATGACAAGCGATCCTCTCACCACCCGCAATACTCGCCCCATGGTCCTTCCCCGGTCCCACCTGTTGATGGTCCACAATGGGCCTTGGCGGGTTAAATATTCTCCAAAGTCACGCAGAGACTTGAAATGTCACCCGGGTGGTCTTGTTCGTGGGAAGCGGCTTTCGCCTCTTCTTTGTTTAAACAGGGGCGAAAGCCGCTTTTCACCGTGCAACCGCGAGGCAGTGATGCCGGGGCGGCTTCGAACCATGCCCGAATTGCGGGGGCACGCCCGCTTGCCGTGTCATATCCGTTGACTCCCCGACCGCCCCGGCTATGGTCCGCGCAAATTTCCAACCGCCAGGATACGCCATGTCGCACGAGCAACTCGCCCAGACTATTGACGCCGCCTTCGAGAACCGCGCCGAGGTCAATTTCAAAACCACGGGCGACGTGCGCGATGCCGTCAATGAAGCGCTGAACCTGCTCGACAGCGGCGAGGCCCGCGTTGCCGAAAAGGTGGATGGCACCTGGGTGGTTAATCAATGGCTCAAGCGCGCCGTGCTACTCTCCTTCCGCCTCAACGACAATGAGCCGATGACCGGCGCACCGCAGGGATCCACCTGGTGGGACAAGGTGCCCACCAAGTTCGAGGGCTGGAGCGACAATACCTGGCGCGAAGCCGGTTTCCGCGCCGTGCCCGGCGCCATCGTCCGCCGCTCCGCCCATATCGGTAAGGGCGCCATCCTCATGCCCAGCTTCGTCAATCTGGGCGCTTTTGTCGGTGAAGGCTCCATGGTCGACACCTGGGTCACGGTCGGCTCCTGCGCCCAGATCGGCAAGAATGTGCACCTCTCCGGCGGTGTCGGCATTGGCGGCGTGCTCGAGCCGCTCCAGGCCGGCCCCACCATCATCGAGGACAATTGCTTTATCGGCGCGCGCTCCGAAATCGTCGAGGGCGTCGTCGTGGGCGAAGGCTCGGTGATCTCCATGGGTGTGTTCATCGGCGCTTCCACCAAGGTGGTGAACCGCCAGACCGGGGAAATCCATATGGGCTATGTGCCGCCCTATTCGGTGGTCGTCTCCGGCTCGCTTCCGGGCAAGCCATTCCCTGATGGCACGCCCGGCCCGAACCTTTACTGCGCCGTTATCGTCAAGACCGTCGACGCCCAGACCCGTTCCAAGACCGGCATCAACGACCTGCTGCGCGACTAAACGGAGGGCTGGCGCTGGTTTACACGGCGCCAGCATCCTACTCTGATGTTGGCAGGACCTGATTCCTGCATCATGAGAGGGGGACAAGAATGGACAATATCAAAGCGCTTCTGACCACCACCGACGGCCGCATAGGCCGCCAGCAATGGTGGATCGGCATCGTGGTGCTGATCGTTATTTCGATCCTGGCCAGCATTGTGCTGAGCATTCTCAGCTTCGGCAATGGCACGGTCATGGCTTGGTTCGGCGTGCTCATCAATCTGGCGCTGATCTGGCCCAGCTACTGCGTCGGCATCAAGCGCCGCCACGATCGCGACAACAACGGCACCGACCTCAAGATCCTGATCGCCGGCTCCGTGCTGCTCAACCTGCTCACGGCAACGGGCATCGGCTCCTCCATGACCGACATGGGCGGCGTCATGGTCCCGGTACCCTCCATCTGGCTGGGCGCCCTCAACCTTATCTTCGCGATTTTCGCGATCTACATGCTGGTCCAGCTCGGCTTCCTTAAAGGCACCGCCGGACCCAATAACTATGGTCCCGATCCGCTGGACGGTGCCGCCTGAACCAAACCGGAGCCGTCGTGACCATCGACCCTGCTGACCTGCTCGCCCGCCTCATCGCCTGCCCCTCGGTCACCCCCGAGGAGGCGGGTGCGCTCGATCTGCTGGAGGCCGAACTCGAGGCTATCGGCTTTGCGGTGACCCGCCTGCGGTTCGAAGGCGACGGCTCCTATCCGGTCGGCAATCTCTTTGCCACCAGAGGGCAGGGCGGTCGCCGCCTGCTCTTTGCTGGCCACACCGATGTCGTCCCGCCCGGGGACAGCGCGCACTGGACATCCGATCCATTCACGCCCCGCATTGAGGAGGGCAAGATCTTCGGTCGCGGTGCTGCCGACATGAAATCGGGCATTGCCGCCTTCATTGCCGCCTGCGCCGAGATCCCGCCCGGAGCCGGCACCATTCACCTCGCCATCACCAATGACGAGGAGGCCGACGCCATCAACGGCACCGAAAAGCTCGTCGCCTGGATGGCGGAACACGGCCATCATTTCGACTTCGCCATTGTCGGCGAACCCAGTTCCACCCAAACCCTGGGTGACAGCATCAAGATCGGCCGTCGCGGTTCTTTTTCGGGCAAGGTCACCGTCACCGGCACCCAGGGCCATGTCGCCTATCCGCACAAGGCCAATAACCCGCTTCCCGTGCTGGCCGCTGTGGCAACGGCGCTCTCAAGCGAAAAGCTCGATGCCGGCACCGACCACTTCCCTGCTTCCAATCTCGAGCTGACCACCATTGATGTCGGTAATCCGGTCAGCAATGTCATCCCGATGAGCGGAACACTGCGCTTCAATATCCGCTACAATGACATCTGGACCCCCGAGACCCTGACCGATTGGGTCCGCGCCCGCATTGCCAGCGTCAATCCCTGCGGCACCAACATCGCTTTTGAGATGTCCGGCACGCCCTCGCGTGTTTTCCTCTCCCCGCTCGGTGCGGATATCGAAACGCTTTCGGCGGTCATTGCCCAGCGCAATGGCAAGCCGCCCGAATATTCCACCGGCGGCGGCACCTCGGATGCGCGCTTCATCGCCCAATATGGCCCCGTGGTTGAATGCGGTCTTGTCGGCCCGTCCATGCACAAGGCCGATGAGCACATCGCCCTGGCCGACCTCACCGGGCTGACGGAAATATATACAGCCTTCATGCGCCGTTACTTTGCCGGAGACCCGGCATGAAGATCATCAACGCCCTGCGCCAGTCGGTCTATGGCTGGATCATGATCCTGCGCAATGAGGCCGGCTGGCAGGCGCGCTTCCGCTTCACCCGGGCGGGCCTGGTGACGGCTTTGGTGCTGTTCTACCTGTTCGCCTTCCTGGCCGTGGTGCTGGGGTCGCTCAATTATGGCGTGCCAACCCTGGGCGAACTCACCGCAACGCTCGTCTTCCAGTCCCTGTTCCTCGCAGCGCCCCTGATCGGCATCTACGGAACCCGCTATGCCTTGCGCCAGCGTGATCCGGTTCTGCCGCTGCTGGTCCCCAGCATTTATGCGCTGACCTTCTATGTTGGCCTGGGCGCTTTGCTCTCGCTCACCATAGGGATTCTGTTGCCGCTGCTCTGGCTGGCGATGGCCTATATGCTCTTTCGCCTGGGACGGTTGGCAGGCGGGTGGAGCATCGGTGTTTCCATCGCCTTTGCAGTATTGACGGTGCTGCTCCTTGCCGGAACGCCCATCGCACTCTACATCATGCCAGCACCCGTTCCCGCCGCCTGAGCCGAGTCTGTTCCTTGCCCCAGTCCTCACCGACCTTTGTTGAAGAAGCGCTCGACGCCGCCCGCGGCGCCTGGGCCCTGGTGTTGGGGCGGCAGGACGCGGCCAACTATTTCGATTTTTCCCAGCGCGGCCTGATCGGCAGCTTCATCGCTCTGGTGCTTGCCATTGCCGTCAGCGTCTTTGGCCCGCAATTGCTCGGCGTCGGCCCGGCCTCCGGCGCCGCCGCCGGCATGACGCTGCTCTCGGGTCTGTTATTCGCACTGCAGATTGGCGCGGCCTATGCCGTCTTGCAGATGATGGGCCGGCTCGATGGCTTCATGCCCTATCTGGTGGCCGACAACTGGGTCAATTTCTACGTCTCGCTGATCGGCGCAATCAGCATCGTCCTGCTCGGCGGCAGCGACATCATGCTGCTGGTCGTGGGCCTTCTCAGCATCATCATCGAGATCAACATTGCTCGCCGCATCGTCACTCTGGCGCCGGTGCAGATCGCCATCTTCATTGTTGCTCAGGTGGTGGCGCAATTTGTGGGTCTGATGGTGCTTGGCGGCATCATCCTGCAGACCATGGGGCCTGTCTAAGGGTAGTCGACCCCGGTCAGGAACAGTCCGCTCGCCGGCGCCATCGCGCCACAGCGTGTCCGGTCCGCCGCATCGAGCGCCGCGCGAAAATCGGCCGGGCTCCACTTGCCCTCGCCCACCAGCTTGAGGGAGCCCACCATCGACCGCACCTGGTGATGCAGGAAGCTCCGGGCACTCGCAGTAATCGCGATGATCTCGTTATCCCCGCTCACCTCGAACGCATCTAGAGTGCGCATGGGTGAATTGGCCTGGCATTCCGAGGAACGGAAGGTGGAAAAATCATGGTGGCCCAGAATGGTCTGCGCCGCTTCGTGCATTTTCTCTGCATCCAGTGGCTTGGGGACATGCCAGACTTGGTTTCGCTCGATAGCGGCAGGCGCCCGACGGTTGAGAATGCGATATTCATAGTGCCGCGCCGTCGCCGAAAACCGCGCTTCGAACGTGTCGGGTACCGCCTCGCTCTCCACCACGACCACCGGGTGGGGGCGCAGATGATAGTTCAGCGCCTCGCGAATGCGGAACGGGTCCCATGCCCTGGACAGGTCGAAATGCGCCACCTGACCCAGCGCATGCACCCCCGCATCGGTACGTCCGGCCGCCTGGGTCGTCACCGTCTCGCCCGAAAAACCGGCAATCGCCTCTTCCAGCGCCTGCTGCACGCTCATCCTGTCCTTCTGCCGCTGCCAGCCGGAGAAGGGGGTGCCGTCATATTCGATAGTCAGTTTGTAGCGTGGCATCAGGTCACTGTGGCAGGCAGCGTCCCGGCGCCGCGCAGGAATGTCGCCGCGTCCATGGCGCCCTTGCCCTCGCGCTGCACCTGGATCAGACGCACCGCGCCAGCGCCGCAAGCGATCACCAGCTCGTCGCCCAAAGAGCACCCGGCGCCCCGGCGCCTTCGCTCAGGCTCGAGCGCAGCGCCTTGATCCGCACCGGCTTGCCAGCGAGTTCCATTTCGAACCAGGCACCCGGAAAGGGCGACAGACCCCGGATCAGATTGTGAACCTCTTCGGCCGATTTGGAGAAATCGATCCGCGCCTCGGCCTTGTCGATCTTGGCCGCATAGGTCTCGCCACTCTCCGGCTGCGGCGTGAAATCGAGGCTCCCGCGTTCCAGCGCCGCTAGCGCCCGGCCCATCAGATCGGCACCCAACCGCATCATCTGGTCGTGCAGTTCGCCCGCGGTCATATCGGGCGTGATAGCGATGATCTCGGTCGGCCCCATTGCGCCGGTATCCAGACCTTCATCCATTTGCATCACCACAATGCCGGTCTGCTTGTCGCCGGCCATGATGGCGCGCTGGATCGGCGCCGCCCCGCGCCAGCGCGGCAGGAGCGAGCCATGCAGGTTGAGGCATCCATAATCAGGCGCCTCGAGAATGGGCTTGGGCAGCAGCAGCCCGTAGGCAACGACCACCGCGACCTCGGCCCCAAGCGCGGCGAACTGGGCCTGCTCGGCTTCGGCCTTAAGAGAGCGCGGCGTAAACACCGGAATGCCGAACGCCTCGGCTGCTTCATGCACGGGGCTCTTGCGCTCCGCCTGACCCCGCCCCGCCGGTTTGGGCGCACGCGTATAGACCGCCACTACCTCATGTCCGGCCGAGACAATCTCGGTTAGCGTTGGAACAGAAAATTCGGGCGTACCCATGAAGACGACGCGCATGGTCAACGACCTCGTGGTTCGACAGGCTCACCATGAGGTCTACGCGAACGCAGCACTCCCATAGACCTCATCCTGAGCCTGTCGAAGGGCGAGGTCGCGGCCACCGGATATCAGCCAGCGGCCCGCTTTGCCTGCTTTTCGAATTTCTTGATCACGCGGTCGCGCTTCAGCCGGCTGAGATAGTCGATATAGAGCACGCCATCGAGGTGATCGAGCTCGTGCTGAATGCACACTGCCAACTTGCCCTCGGCCTCTTTGACCACTTCCTGCCCATCGAGATCGGTATATTTTACCGTCACCTCATTGGGCCGCTCGACCTCATAATAGAGCTCGGGAATGGACAAACAGCCTTCCTCGGTCACCTGCATCTGGTCGCCGAAAGCGGTGATTTCGGGATTGATCATCACCAGCGGGGCCGGGGGTTCACCCTCGCCGGCCAGGTCCATCACCACAATGCGCTTCATCACCCCGATCTGCGGCGCGGCCAGGCCTATGCCAGGCGCGTCATACATGGTGTCCAGCATGTCCTTGGCCAGAGATTTGATCTCGTCATCAACCTCGATGATCGGGTCGGCAACGGCACGCAAGCGCGCATCGGGAATGATCAGAATGGGGCGAACGGCCATGGCAGAAAAGTCCGGCGATGAAAGGATTGCCCCCGATATGGCGATTTCCGGCTCCCGGGTCAACTGCAGCCCGGTTCAATCCACCGCAGCAGCAGAACATTTTGCGAACAGCAGAATCGGATTAAGCTCACGCCATGCAAGATCTTGATATGACATTGTTCACCCTTGGCCAGTTCCCCGTCACCACGGCGATGGCCTTGCTGGTCGGCGTGCTGGCCTTGGTTGTCCTGCTGATCATCTGGCTGGTGGCTTCGGCGCGCGCCAACGCGGCCCGCGCCGAACAGCAGGCCCGCGAGGCGGCCGAGGGGTTGAAGGCGAGCTTTCTCGAACAGATCGCCTCCCGTGACACGCGCATCCGTGACCTTGAAGCCCAGCTTGAGCGCGACCGGGACCGCGCCACCGATCTGCTCGACACCGAGCGTGAAAAATCCTCTGGGCTGCAATCCGAGCTCGCCGCCATGCGCACGCGGCTCGACGAGCAGGCGCGCCAGAATGAGGCGAATTTGAAGCGCTTCATGGAAGCGCGCCAGCAAATGACCGACGAGTTCAAAGCCATCGCCGGCGATGTGCTGCGCACCCATGGCGAGACCTTCACCAAGCAGAACCGCGAGCAGGTCGACACGCTGCTAAAGCCTCTGCAGGACAAGATCACCGAGTTCCACAAGAACCTGGTTGAAGACCGCTCCGCCATGGGCGAGCGCATCCGCGCCCTGGCTGAAAGCAATCTGCAGATCACCACCGAGGCGCAGAACCTTACACGCGCTTTGAAGGGCAATTCGCAGACCCAGGGCGCCTGGGGCGAAATGATTCTGGCCACCATTCTCGAACAGTCGGGCCTGCGCGAGGGCGAGCAATATTTCACCCAGCAGAGCCATAGCGGCGAAGATGGCCAGCGCCTGCGCACCGATGTTGAAATCCTCATGCCCAATGGCGACCGGCTGGTGATCGACTCCAAGGTGTCCCTGACTGCATTCGAAGCCTTTGTGAACAGCCCCGATGATGATCGCGACCAGCACTTGCGCGCACATATCGCGTCGGTGCGCGGCCACATCACCACCTTGGGCGACAAGGGCTACAACCGGGCCGCCAAGTCCAGCCTGGACTATGTGATGATGTTCGTGCCCATCGAGTCCGCGCTGGCCACGGCTATTCAGCACGATACCAAGCTGGTCGAATTCGGCATGGGCAAGGGGGTTATGCTGACCACCCCGACCACGCTGATGACCGTGTTGCGCACGGTGCGCAATGTCTGGGACATCGAAAAGCGCCACCAGAATGCTGAGGAAATCGCCGAGCGCGCCGGCCAGCTTTACGACAAGGTGGCCGGGTTCCTCGGCACCATGGACCAGGTCGGGGAAGCAATCGACAAGTCCCAGCGCGCCTATGCCAAGGCCAGGGATCAGTTGACCAATGGTCGCGGCAATGTCGTGCGGCAGGTCGAAATGCTGCGCGAACTCGGCGCCAAATCCAGCAAACCCATTCCACCCACATGGGACGGCGGCAGCGATGAAGCGACGGCCTTGCGGCTGGTCAAGGATGAGCCGGGGGACCTGAACTGAATTCGACCATGTGATCGAACTCAGGTCCTGCTTGTGCGTTTCACCCTCGTGCTACTGCATAAGGGAGATCAGTCATGGTGCAGAACCATCATCATCCGGGCAGTCTCGTGCCCCAGGAAACCAGCTTCGAAAATGCCGACACCCCCGGCATTGCCCAGCCCTATAGCCAGAGCGAAATCGAGGATTTGCTTTATGGCGATGACCGCCCGGTGCGGGACCGGCTGGAGCGACTGTGGGAAATGCGCCACGAGGCCGCCGCGCGCGAGAGCGGTGACTTCGGCGGTCAGGACCCGGCCTATATGCTCGAAGAGCTCGACCGCGCCATTGCCGAATTACAGCGCGACCTCGATAACACTGAAGACACCGGCAATATTGATGCCTCCATGTCATCCGATCCCGCCGACCACCTTGACGCCCTCTCGCCCGACGATACCGACGCCCGTGACGCCTTGATCGGTGAAGAAGTATTCTACGAGGAGGACGAGGACGGCCCGGTCGACGATGACCATGCCTGGCATGGCAGCGAGGAATTCGACCCGCATTTGCACTAGGCCTGCTTGATGCTTTGAGCGGACAGTTCCCGCCTTGCGCTGATCCCTCCCCGTCAAGGGGAGGGCGATCGCGTCAGATCTCGGTCCGCGCCTTGAGCGCCTGGCTCAATGTGCCCTCATCGAGATAGTCCAGCTCTCCGCCCACCGGCACGCCATGAGCAAGGCGCGTGACGCGGATATTGGTCCCCGTGAGCCGGTCGGTGATGTAGTGTGCGGTTGTCTGCCCCTCAACCGTGGCATTCATGGCCAGGACGATTTCCGCATAATCATGCGCCCGTGCGATCAGCCCTTCGAGGTTGAGATCATCCGGCCCCACGCCATCAAGGGGTGACAATACGCCACCCAGCACGTGATAGCGGACCTGTCCCACCCCGGCGCGCTCCAGCGCCCAGAGATCGGCGACGTCTTCCACCACGATCAGGATGCCGCTCTCGCCCCGCCGCGGATCGGCACAGATCGAACAGGGCGACGTGGTGTCGACATTGCCGCACACCTCGCAGCTCTTGACCACCAGCACGGCGCGGTCCAGCGCAGCCGAAAGGGGCAGCATGAGCTGCTCCTTCTTCTTGATCAGGTGCAGCACCGCGCGCCGCGCCGAGCGCGGCCCAAGCCCCGGCAGGCGCGCCAGAAGCTGGATGAGCTGTTCGATTTCGGGTCCGCCGGAGGCCACAGCGGCACCAGCCTAAAACGGCAGTTTCATGCCCGGTGGAATCGGCAGGCCGGCCGTCACTTCCGCCATCTTGCGCTGGGCTTCGGCTTCGCTCTTGCCCTTGGCGTCATTGAAGGCAGCTATGATCAGGTCCTCGACCATTTCAGCGTCTTCCGGCTTGAGCAGTGAGGGGTCGATCTTGAGACCCCGCATGTCGCCCTTGCCCGTCAGGGCCACGACCACCATGCCGCCACCGGAATTGCCTTCGACCACCAGTTCGGCCAGTTCGGCCTGCATGGCCTCCATCTTGGCCTTCATCTCGCCGGCGGCCTTCATCATACCCATGATGTCTTTCATTCGTCGTCCTCTTCAGGTGGGGGTGGAGCCAGTTCGGCTGGCGCGGCCTCATCGTCGCGCACCGTCACGTTCACCAGCTTGGCGCCCGGAAATGTTTCCAATATGGCCTTGACCAGCGGATCGTCATGCGCGGCAGCAGTCGCCGCTTCTTTGCGCTGCTCATTTTCCTGCCGGATGGTCAGCCCCTCGGGGGCCTTGGTCGAGACCATCACCAGCCAGCGCTGCCCGGTCCAGGTCTGCAGACGCGCCGAGAGTGTGGCGATTATGCCCGGGTCCGCACCATCGCTCAGCGCCACCTCTATCCGGCCCTGCTCGAACGAGACCGGACGCATCTGGCTTTCCAGCGCCAGCTTGACCAGCACATCGCGTTTGGCGGCGGCCAATGCAATGAGATCCTTGTACGACGCCACCGTGGCCAGCGCCGGCTGTGCGACGGATTGTGGCCGAGACGCGGGAAGCGCTGGCGAGGGCGCCGCCACCGAAGCGGGCGATGGGCGGGTCTCCATGGCCTCGACGCGCATGGCGGACGCGCCGCCGGAGGGTCCACGGGGCGCAGACGGCGCACTGCCACCGCCGGAGGGCAGGCTGCCCTGCTGCGTCAGCTTGGCGATCACATCGTCGGGGCTGGGCAGATCGGCAGCATAGGCCAGGCGAATGAGCGTCATTTCGGCGGTTTGCAGCGCATTGCCGGCCCGCCCGGTTTCTTCATTGCCCTTGAACAATATCTGCCAGGCCCGGGTCAGCGCCCGCATCGGCAGGCGCTGCGCCAGATCGGCACCACGCGTCCGCTCGTCCGGGGTCAGCGAGGCATCGTCGGCCGCTGCCGGTACCACCTTGATGCGGGTCACCAGATGGGTGAATTCGGCCAGGTCCGCCAACAGGGTCTGTGGATCGGCGCCCAGATCGTAAAGTTCCTTGAGCGCACCAAGGGCCTCGGCGATGCGGCCGCCCATCAGATCTTCGAACAGGTCGATGATCCGCGCCCGATCTCCCAGGCCCAGCATGGCCTTGACCGTCGCTGTGCTCACCGAGCCATTGCCATGCGCGATAGCCTGGTCAAGCAGCGAGAGGGAGTCGCGTGCCGAGCCCTCACCGGCCCGCACGATCATGGCCAACGCGTCCGGCTCGAACCCGATTTCCTCTTGGCCGAGGATTTTTTCGAGATAGGCCGACATCACATCGGCCGGAATGCGCCGCAGATCGAAACGCTGGCAGCGCGAAAGGATCGTCACCGGAACCTTGCGGATCTCGGTGGTGGCAAAGATGAACTTCACATAAGGCGGTGGCTCTTCGAGCGTCTTGAGCAGCCCGTTGAAGGCTGCCGTCGAGAGCATGTGCACCTCGTCGATCACATAGACCTTGTAGGGCGCCGAGACCGGCCCGTATTTCACCGAGTCGATGATCTCGCGAATGTCGCCAATACCGGTATTGGACGCAGCGTCCATTTCCACCACATCGACATGCCGCCCCTCGATAATCGCACGGCAATGGGCGCCTTCGGTTTCCAGCTCCAGCGTGGGGTGGCGGCCGGTTTCGTCTTCATAGTTGAAGGCGCGGGCAAGGATGCGGGCCGTGGTCGTCTTGCCGACGCCGCGCACGCCGGTCAGGATGAAGGCGTGGTGGATGCGGTTCTGCGCAAACGCATTGCCCAGCGTCTGTACCATCGCGTCCTGCCCGACCAGGGTCGAGAAGTCGCGCGGGCGGTATTTGCGAGCCAGGACCAGGTAGGGCGTGGTCTGAATGTCAGCCATGCGGCCTGTCCTTGTCCTTCTTGCCGGGGAATCTGCCATTGGTCATGCCCGGAACATAGGGCAAGCCGGTCCATGTCGCAAAAGGCCAATGCCGATATTGCGCTGTTCCATACCCGCTTCTGAACAGGGAATTGAGTAGGAGGCTGGCATCGACCCGTGAGGATCTCGTTGGGGCTGCTTCCTTCCGGACCTGACCCGGTTGGCGAGGAACACGTCCGCGCCAACCTCCCGGCGCCTATATGCGGATTTTGGACTGTGGTTGCAAGGGGGGGGCGGGGCAAAGTTGCGGCCGGTCACGTTCTCTTGTCGGAGCCCTCGCCCAGCCATCAGGCCGGCAGGATACTGGGGCCAAAGGCCCGCACCAGCGCCTGGTCGAACAACTGTCCATTGGCGGCCAGATAGTCATAAGCCGCTTCGGGGCTAACCGGTTGCTTGTAGGTGCGATGTTCGACCAGCGCCGAAAAGACATCGCAGATGGTCACCATCTTGACCAGGTCCGGCAGGCTGTTGCCCATCAGGCCCGCAGGATATCCTGAACCATCGAGCAATTCATGATGCGAGCGCACGCAGCCCAACACATCCGTGTTGCGGACGCCGTGCTCCTTGAGAATGGCGTAGCCAATCATGGGATGGCGCCGGACATTGGCCATTTCGGCTGCGTCCAGCGTCGTTTCCTTGTTCAGAATTTCAAGCGGAATGAAGGCCTTGCCGACGTCGTGCACGAACCCCGCTGTGGTCAGGAGAACCTTGTCCTGGCGGGAAAAGCCCAGTGACGAGCCGAACGCGGCGGCCGTGCCCGCCACCAGCAGGCAATGCTGATAGGTCAGATTGTCATAGGACAGCACCTCACCCATCCAGTGATGGATACCCTCGGCCTCGATGGCGTCGAGTACCGCCTGCGCGCCTGCGTCAATCCGGCCCTCATAATTGCCGGCGGCGTACCAGGTGTTGGCCTCGAGCAGGTCTTCAATGGCGAGCCGGGCCTCTGGCGGCACACAGCTTTGATGGGCACCAAGAAACGGATACTTGTTCATCAGGTGCCTCAGCGCGGCATTGAATCCCTCGTCAACGCTGAGCATGTCACTGGCCCCCAAGGCCCGTGCCTGGGATTCGGTGTGGTGGGTGCGGTCCCTTAGCAGGAACACCAGAGGGCTGTCTGGCGCGCGATGCACGGCCAGCGCCAGGCGCAACATGCGGGCACTGGCGAAATTCTCAAGGTCGACATCGCACAGGATCAGGGCATTTTCGACCTTGATGGTGGGCGCGGCGTGGATGGGGAACATGCGGCACACGCCGCGCATGATCAGCCTTTTGAGCTCACCCTCCGGAACCAGGTGTCGATCCGTAAACAGCAGCAATTAATTGCCCTCCATGCACCAGAAGGCCATTCGAATATTGAGGAGTCGTGAATAAAACAGGTATTCGAAGAAAAAATAGCGGGAGGAATCTTTCTCCTCAAGTATTTCATGCCATGTCTTGCCGCGGACGATCCTCAGGGACGTGTCGGCGCCGCTGCCACACTCGTGAACCGATTGACTGTCTCCGTGCCCTTGCCCGAACAACCACGGGTGGTTATGCCCTTCTTAGGTCTTTGTCGCCAAAATGGATGCCTGTTTGACTTTGGAAGGCTGGCAGGCAGCAGGCGCTGAAGTGTGGCGCGCCGGCTAATTGGGAGTTTGTCTTGTCTAAACGTCGTCATCCGACATCCCTGCGCACCTCCAGCGAGGATATTGCCGTCTCGCGCAAGGCGCCCGATACGCCACAGACGCGCAGCGCAGCCTATCGCCTCGCCTTTGCTGACGACGAGTTCATGACCTCGGAGGACACGCGTGGCGTGCGCTTCCAGCTCGAATATCTCAAGCCCGAATTCCGCCTGCGCGAGCACGGCATCAATTCTACAGTGGTGCTGTTTGGTGGCGCGCGGATTCCCGAGCCGGGCAAGCCGGCCTGGGCGGCCAAGAACGAAACCCAGCGCCGCAATCTCGAAGCCGCCTCACGCTATTATGACGAGGCGCGCAAATTCGCCCAGTTCGCCTCGCAGACCGCCGCCTCGATGGACTTCAAGGAATATGTGGTAACCACCGGTGGTGGGCCCGGCGTGATGGAAGCGGGTAATCGCGGCGCCGCCGATATGGGCGCGCCCTCGATCGGGCTCAATATCGTGTTGCCGCACGAGCAGGCGCCCAATCTCTATGTGACGCCGGATCTGAGCTTCAATTTCCACTACTTTGCCACCCGCAAGATTCACTTCCTGATGCGGGCCAGGGCGGTTGCGGTCTTCCCGGGCGGCTTCGGCACGCTCGATGAATTCTTCGAGAGCCTGACCCTGATCCAGACTGGCCGCATGGACCGCATCCCCATCCTGCTGTTCGGCAAGGACTTCTGGACCAAGGTTATCAATCTCGAAGCTTTGGCCGAGGCCGGGACCATCTCTCCCGACGACACGGACCTGTTCACTGTGGTCGATACGGCCAGGGAAGGCTGGGACGTAGTGCGCCAGTTCTACAACCTGCCCCAGATGAGCGAGCCGACCTGGCGCGGGGGCTGAGCGCGCATTCCTGCCCTGCTGTTCCGTCATTGCCCAATCAGCAATCAGGGTGTCACACTGCCGGCATAGGCATTGGGGCTGATTTGCAGGGGGGGCGGCTTTGGAGCGCTTTAATCTCGTGGTCATCGGTTCGGGGCCGGCCGGGCGCCGGGCCGCCATTCAGGCCGCCAAGCTGGGCAAATCCGTTCTTGTGGTGGAAAACCGCCTGCGTCTGGGCGGCGTCTCGGTCCATACCGGCACCATCCCGTCAAAAACCCTGCGCGAAACCGTGCTCAATCTGTCCGGTTGGCGCGAGCGAGGCTTTTACGGCCTCTCTTATCGGGTCAAGAAGGACATTGAGGGCAAGGACCTCGGCGCCCGCCTGCGCAAGACGCTCGACTACGAAATCGAAGTGCTCGAACATCAGTTCGCCCGCAACGGGGTGCGCACTTTTGGCGGCATGGCCCGCTTTGTCGACGAGCATCATCTGCTGGTGGTCGATCACGCCGGGGACGAGCATCGCTTCGCGTTCGACCATGCAGTCATCGCGGTGGGTACCGCGCCTTATCGCCCCGCTCATATTCCGTTTGACGACCATACCGTGCTCGATAGCGACAGCCTGGTGGGCGAGCTGCGTGTTCCGCGCAGCCTCACCGTCGTTGGCGCGGGCGTGATCGGCATCGAATACGCCACCATCTTTTCCGCGCTCGATGTGCCCGTGACCATTGTGGAGCCGCGCGAGACCTTCCTCGAATTTATCGACCGGGAAATCATCGAGGAATTCACCCATGACCTGCGCCAGCGCGGTGTCACCATTCGGCTCGGCGCCAAGGTCGACCGGGTGGAGAAGGACGGCCAGGGCTGGGCTATCGCTCATCTGACTGATGGCCGTCAGATTCGCTCCGACATGCTGCTCTATGCGGCCGGGCGCGTCGGCGCCACCCAGGATCTGGGGCTCGAACAATGCGGCGTCGTTCCCGATGAGCGCGGCCGCCTCAAGGTCGATCCGGCCACCTTCCAGACCCAGATCCCGCACATTTATGCTGCTGGCGATGTCATCGGCTTTCCCTCGCTGGCTTCCACCTCGATGGAACAGGGCCGCATCGCCGCCCTCCATGCCTTTGAGGCCAAGATGCCGCCGGCGCCGGAGTTTTTCCCCTATGGCATTTATGCCGTGCCCGAAATTTCTACAGTCGGTCTCACCGAGCAGCAAGTGCGGGCCCAGAACATTCCTTATGAATGCGGCGTTGCGCGGTTTCGCGAAACCTCGCGTGGTCACATCATGGGCCTGAAGTCGGGGATGATGAAAATGATCGTCTCGCTGGAAAACCGCAAACTGCTCGGTGTGCATATCGTTGGCGAGGGGGCCACCGAGCTGATCCATATCGGCCAGGCCGTGCTCAATCTTGGCGCCACGCTCGACTATTTCGTCGAGAACACCTTCAACTACCCGACCCTGGCAGAGGCCTACAAGATTGCCGCGCTCGACGCCTGGAACCGCATGCCGCGGGTGACCCCGGTGGCGCCGGTCGTGGACGAAGTAGAAACGGCCCCGTCGCGCAAGAAGGCAGCCGCACCCAAGGCAATCTGACGCGCAACTGACGCCCGGAAGCCGCTAGCCGGAGCGCTTGCCGCCGCCCTGATTGGCCAGGCCGCTGATCGTGGCGCGCAGGGCGGCCGGCTTGACCGGCTTGGTGACCACGGCAATGCCGCGATCCTCGGCCAGCGCCCGTACGGCAGGGCTGCGGTCTGCAGTGACCAATGCGGCCGGCAAATGCCCGCCAATATTGTGCCGCAGCCACTCGATGGCATCCAGGCCTGAGGTCTGGTCGAGGTGATAATCCATCAGTACCAGATCGGGATACCAGCCTTCGAGCAGGCGCTCGCGATCAATCTGCTTGAGCGAGAGCGCCGTGCGTACCTCGCATCCCCAATGGGTGAGCAACCCCTCCATGGCCTCGAGAATGGCGCGTTCATTGTCCACGCACAGCACTTTCAGGCTCAGCGTGCCGAAACTGGGCTCTGGCGGCGAGGCCTCTGGCTGGCTGGTCGGCCGGGCATTGCGCACGGCCGGCAGATAGATCGAAAACCGCGACCCGCTGCCCTCGCGGCTGTCCAGTTCCAGTGTCAGTCCAAGCGCTGTCACCAGGCGCTGCACGATGGAAAGCCCCAATCCCAATCCCTGCGCCATGCGCGCGCCGCGTTCGAGCCGGGAAAACTCGGCAAAGACCAGCCTGTGCTGATCCTTGTTGAAGCCAATACCGGTATCGATCACATCGAGCCGCCAGCGATTGCCGCGTTTGCGCAATCCCACCAGCACCTTGCCGCCCACCGGGGTATATTTGATGGCGTTGGACACCAGGTTCTGCACGATGCGTCCGACCAGCGAGCGGTCGGCCATCACGCTGGCCCTGGTGGCCACGATCCGCAGCGAAATCGAGCGCTCCCGCGCCATGGGCGCAAATTCAACCTCGGTCTTCTTGAGCAGATCCTGCACCTGGATTGGCGCTGGCGCCGGCTTGAGCGCGCCGCTGTCGATGCGCGAGATATCAAGCAGCGCCGACATGATGTCTTCCACCGCCGTCAGCGACGCCTCGATGGAATTGGCCAGTTCGGCAAAGCCTGTCGATTTGGCGCGCTCGATCAGCGTGGAGGTATAGAGCCGCGCCGCATTCAACGGCTGCAGCAGGTCATGGCTGGCCGCCGCCAGGAACCGCGTCTTGTCGTGATTGGACGCATCGGCCTTGGCGCGGGCCGCTTCCAGTTCGGAGTTGACCTGTTTGAGGGCGGCCGTGCGTTCCTCCACGCGTCGCTCCAGGGTCTGGTTGACCTGGGCCAGTTGCTGCTCGGCACGCACCCGGGCGGTGACGTCGGAAAAGCTGACCACCAGCCCGCCATTGGGCAGCCGGCTCGAGTGAAACTCCAGTGTCTGGCCGGCATTGCCCAGGCGCTGGGTCACGCTCGTAGGCGCAGCGGTCAGCTCCTTGATGCGCTCAATGGCCAGTTGCGCTGCATCGCCAGGCCCGAGATCGCCGCGCTCGGCCATGAACAGGGCAATATCGAACAGCGCCGAGCCTGGGCGGATCAGATCTTCGGGCAGATGCAACAGCGTATTGTAGCGCTGGTTGGAGGTTACCAGGCGCAAGCCGGCGTCGAACACGGCGACGCCTTGTGGAATATGGTCGATGGCCAGCGCAATGGCGCGTGTCGGATCGTGGTCGAGCAGGCTCATCTGGGTTCGCACAAGGGCTGGTTGACTTGTATCGACCTTATCAGCCTCGGACCGGCCCGGCGCAAGACCGCCCTTGGGCCCATTGCTTTTTGCCTCAAAAGCCTTTCAATCCGTGTTCGTGGTTAAACGCGGCGGTCGCCGGAGTGGGGCGGGGCCAATATTTCGAGAGGGTCTAAATGAGCGTGTTCAAGGAATTTCGGGACTTTGCCATCAAGGGCAATATGATCGACCTGGCCATCGGCGTGATCATCGGTGCGGCCTTCGGGGCCATCGTCTCTTCGATCGTTGACGACATCTTCATGCCGCTGATTGGCCTCGTGCTGGGCGGGATCGACTTTTCAAACCTGTTCGTGGTGTTGTCCAATCCCAATGACGTGCCCGTACCGTCCCTGACCGCCGCTCAGGAAGCGGGCGTGGCAACGCTCAATATCGGGCTCTTCATCAATGCCGTGGTCAAGTTCACGATCATCGCCTTCGTGCTCTTCATGGTGGTCAAGGGCATCAATTCCATGAAGCGCGAAGCGGCCAAGGAACCGGTGGAATCAACGCCGGCCCCATCCAAGGAAGAAGTGCTGCTCACCGAGATTCGTGACGCCATCCGGGCTAACAGCAAGGCCTGACGCAGAGCCTGGTTGTCCTTGGGCCGGCAGCAATGCCGGCCTTTCCATTGCGAGGAAACTAGGAATAAAGTCGTTGACAACAAGAAAAAAGAATATTTACCTATATCGTAGGTAGTCCATCCTACGGATTCATCGTATCGGACGGCGCCACCACTTAGAGCAAACTACACTTGCGGGACACCTGGGCAGAGGTGCAGCGAGGCGAAGGCCGGCAGGTCCTCGTCATGCGGAATGTTATGCGCCCTGGCGACCGCTACAGAAGCGAACTTGCCGGAAGGGGCTATGGCATGAACACGCATTCCTACTACCACGCATTTCTCAATCGGGACCGGCTGGTCCATCTCGTCGATCCGGATCCCGGCACCTGCGAGGCGCTCAGCGTGCTGTTTCGCCTTGAGGGGTTTCAGACCATCTTCTCGCTCGAGGCCGCGCATTTCCTCGCCGCGCTGGAGCGACGGCGGCCGGATGTGGCGGTCATCAATCTCAACCAGGGGGAGGAAGACGGGCTGAACCTGCTGCGCCGGGTCAAGGGACTGCGCACCGGCGCCCCGGTTGTCATGCTGGCCAACGAGCCGCAATTGGAGGCAGCCGTCACCGCCATGAAGCTGGGGGCAACCGATGTGCTCAGCAAGCCTATCGACAGCGAATTGCTGCTGGGTGTGGTGCGGGACGCCTTGCGCAAGGATGTGCATCTGGGCGCCATGCAGGCCGGTGGCCGTCCGGTTGAGGTGCGCGGTTTTTCTCAGCTCACCCCGCGTGAGCGCGAAGTGCTGCAATTGATTACCAATGGCCAGTCCAACAAGGAGGCCGGGCGCGAGCTGGGCATTTCCCCAAGGACCATCGAGGTGCACCGGGCCCGCGTCATGGAGAAGCTGGGCGCCCGCAACACCGCCGACCTGATGCGCATCGTTCTTACGAGCTAGCACGCTGGTCGCCGTGACCGGGGTCGGGGATCAGCCCACTCCGGTTTCGGGCACCGCCTCCACGAGACTTCGCGCCCATTGGGCGGCGCGCTCGGCCTCGCCAGGTTTGAGCGGGCCTTCCTGGCCGGTAACCACGAAGCCCGCCGGCTCGCCCACTATGGCGCAGCCCTGTTCCGACAGTTCGCGGGCCAGCCGTTCGGCCGCATAGCCGCCGGCTTGCACCACCCAGCGCAAGGGCGCGGGCTCAATGGTGTCGAGGTCGATCCGGGTATCGAAGGTTGCCGCGCGCCCCGAAAGGTCGGGCCGGGAAGCGAACTCCTGGATCTCGGGGGTGGGCCGAAATCCGCGCGTCGGCGAACCGACGATCAGCAGGTCGAGCCCGCCAAGGTCGATATCCCTGGCTTCCTGAACCGAGGCGAGCCGCGTCTGGTGGGTCGTGTTCAGTTCGTCGGCCATCGCACGGGCGATCTGGCCGGTATTGCCGAAGATACTGTCATAGACGATCAGAATGGGCATGGCACATGCTCCCAGCAATGTATCAGGGAGTATAGGCACCAAACTGCGGCCCCCTCTTGATGTCGATCAAGTCATGGCCGTTGGCGGCGCGACCGGCAATCCTTGCCCCGCTATTCGGGAGCCGGCCTTGCCTGATGCGGCAGCATGCGCATCAACACGCCATCCCTGGCGGCGTAATGGTGTCAGAGCGCGGCAATGGCGTGGCCAGAGGCGAGGAAGCCGCGAGACCTATGGTCGAGTGGCAGCATGAATGGGACTGGCAGGAATGGGGTGGACTCCTGCCATGACCTCAGACTTGTTGCATGGCCTGATAAAACCCACCGGCTGTCACCCCGGCACAGGCCGGGGCCCATCCTGAACTGGTGCAACTTTCGCTGAAGGCCGCGCGCGTGGTTCGAGGGTCGCTTCGATCCCACCTCACCATGAGGGCTTGCGAAACACAGCTTCCCTCAAAGACCTCGCCCTGAGGTGCGAAGCCTCGAAGGACGAGGTCGGCCATCACCACACCCGGCCAACTTTTTTATCCCCGCCCCCAAAACCTCCCCCATACTCCTCCCATCTCTCCCGCGATGGGCGGACTGCAGCGAACAGTTGCGGGAGGAGCCGGTGAGACTGGATTCGCTCCAGGGCTCGCCTGCTCGTTGGGCCACCTTGCGACGAGCGATCAATAGGGACCACGACAGCAGGAGAAACCCGGTGTCCCGAGGCGGCGACGTCTCTATTACTTAGTTTTACTGAGACGCACGCGCCTCGGGACACGTCCAATCGCGAAACCGGAGACTCATGCGTCGTCCGGCACTTCGGCATGCCTTGGGCAAGGCGGAAGGATCTTTGAACGTTTTTGGTCGGCAACGCCGTAGGCTCATCCGCCCAGGCTGGGCAGGGTCAGATCACCACTGGTCAGCTTGCTGGCGGTAATGGCCGGATCGGCCCGCTCGCGCGGCAGTTCCAGGCTCGTCCACACGCTCACCAGCGCATGGCGGAGTTCAAAGATCATCTCGTCCGTGTGCAATGGCGTCGGCGTGATGCGCAGCCGCTCGGTGCCCTTGGGGACCGTGGGGTAGTTGATCGGCTGGATATAGATATTGTGCTTGTCGAGCAGCATGTCGCTGGCCGCCTTGACGGCCCGCGCATCGCCCACGATCAGCGGCACAATATGGGTATCGGTGGCCATCACCGGCAGGCCGGCATCAGCCAGGATCGCCTTGGTCAGTCGCGCCTGGCGCTGGTGCATCAGGCGCTCTTCACCATTGCCCTTCAAATGTTCGATGGAGGCGCGGGCGGCCGCGCAGAGGGCCGGGGGCAGGGCGGTGGTAAATATGAATTCGGGTGCATAGGAGCGCACCGCATCGATAATCGATCGATTGGCGGCGATATAGCCACCCATCACGCCAAACCCCTTGGCCAGCGTGCCCTCGATGACGTCGATCCGGTCCATCAATCCGTCGCGTTCGGCAATGCCGCCGCCGCGCGGGCCATACATGCCCACGGCATGGACTTCATCGATATAGGTCAGCGCCCCGAATTCTTCGGCCAGGTCGCAGATTTCCTTGATGGGGGCGACGTCGCCATCCATCGAATAGACGCTTTCGAAGGCGATCAGCTTGGGGCGCTTGCGGTCGACCTGGCTGAGCAATTCGCGCAAATGCGCCACGTCATTGTGCCGGAATATCTTCTTTTCCATGCCCGACTGGCGCACGCCCTGAATCATCGAGGCATGGTTGAGCTGGTCGGAAAAGATGATGCAGTCGGGCAGCAGGCGGGCAATGGTCGAAATCGCCGCTTCGTTGGAGACAAAGCCCGAGGTGAAAACCAGCGCTGCTTCCTTGCGGTGCAGATCGGCGAGCGAACGCTCAAGCTCGATCAGCGGCCGGTTGGTGCCTGAAATGTTGCGCGTGCCACCCGCGCCCACACCCATGCTGGCAGCGGTCTGCTGCATCGCCGTCACGACTTTGTCGTGCTGGCCCATGCCCAGATAGTCGTTGGAACACCAGATCGTAATCTCGCGGGCATTGTCCGCGTCGTCTCGATACACGGCCTTGGGAAACTTGCCGGCGATTCGCTCGAGGTCGGCAAAGACGCGATAGCGCTTCTCCGCGCGCAGTGTATCCACTGCATCCTCGAATATTCCGCGATAGTCCATGGGAGCCATTCCTTTGCGAGCACTGGAACGGCGGGGCGGCCGGACCTGGCTCTTTCATGCTCTACCTAATCCCCGTGACGCCGCATTGATATAGGTCAATTCGACGCGCTGCCGTGCCTAACCCCTTGGATGCATTGGGGTGGGCCAGCGAACATAAGAGCTATTCTAAAGTAAGCTCACCACCCTGCCAACACCGCCCGGTGACATTTGGTCTGCCAGTAAAAACAGGCAATAATGTTCGAGGCCGCAATTAACCGGACCTTGGAGTACTTGTTGATAGATTGTTTGCGCTGCGCTTAGATCAAGTGGCTCGGGGGAGCAGTGAGGGGAGATTGGGAGTGAAGAGTTTTTCGTCTTCAAGTTTTGCCGGGGACCATGGCGATGCCCTGGCACTTGCTCGGGCCGCCGTGGAGAAGAACCCGCAGGCCTTGTTCACTGACTTTCAGTGGTTTCTTTACAAGGGGCAGGACACCGTATTCTTCACGGCCTTCTCGACCAGAAGCTATGACAAGGACGCCCTGGGCAACATGGTTGCCGAGATGATCGCCCTGGCACCCCAGCTCACCCATGGCTTTGTCGGCGCCCAGCCGGGCCAGCCCTTCCCCAAGCACATGCTCGATGCCATCACATCGGTCGAAATGGTCGATGAACTCGACGGCTATCCCGATAGATGGCTGTCCAAATCCTCCGACATCTTTGAACGGGAGGACCTGCCGCTGTTCCGCGTCATGGCCGCCGTGCGCCGCGACGGCCCCGATGCTGAAGGTCGCGCGGCCATTCTGCAGGTACGCTCCAGCCACGCCTTGCTCGAAGGCTCGGATTCGGCCCTGCTGACCCGCTCGGCATCGGCCGGGCATGGCGTGCAGTCGGACAAGTCCAACAAGCTGCACTGGGGGGACCGGCTCAGGAGTGCCCTGCGGGGCGGCCTGACCACGCTGATCTATCTGGTCATGGCCAATGTGCTGGCGCCCAAGGAAAAGCCCTGGGGCTTTCGCACACTGGCCATCGAGCGCCATCGATTGCGGAAACTGGCCAATAAGCTCGGCGTCCGCCAGCGCTCGCTGATGTTCGCGCTGGTCACCCACGCCCTGAATGGCGAAGGCGCCGAAAAGCATATGAGCAAGAAGGTGATTGGCGCCAACTACACCATGCTCGACACCAAGCGGAACAGCACCGATGACGACTTCTTCCGCGTCCGGGCGCTGGAAGCCAAGTTCAAGGTCATGGACGACTTCGTCGATTATGTCCGGGCGGTCGACGACACTGTGGCCGGTATCGAGCAGAAGGACATTACCTCCTTCCAGGTCGTCATCATGTCCATGTTCAAGGCCATGCGGGCGGTCAACCGGGTCTTCCCCTTCCTGCCCAATAAGCGCTTTTGGCGCTTCAATGGTGGCAATGACATCGTGCTGACACTGGTCCCGCCGCACCGCACCTATGGTCCGCTCACCCATGGCATGGTCGAGCCGCTCTACTGCGGCGCCTGGCACACCGAGGTCAATATCTGCACCTTTTGCCCGGGCCGCCAGTATGTGACGCTCAATTTTTCCATGGAGCAGCGCCACATCGCCCATGTCGACAAAATCATGAGTCTGCTTGCCGAAGTCGAGAGCCGCGAAGTCGGTCCGCACACTATGGCGCCTGCGGTCGAAAAGCTGCGCTGAACGTGTCGGCCTGAGGCGCCAAATCACAGCGCCATATTGGCTTGATGTACGTACGTCAAAATTGTGTTGCAGACGACGCGCCGGGTAGGATTATATGGCTGGAACACTCTCGCGACCGATCCGGACTTCACTATGACCCGTTATGCTGCCTATCCCAGCCTCAAGGACTGCCCCGTCGTCATTTCCGGCGGCGCCTCTGGCATTGGCGAGGCCATGGTACGTGCCTTTGCCGAGCAGGGCGCCAAAGTCGGCTTCGTCGACATCGCCATCGAGGCCGGCGAGGCCCTGGCTGCCGAACTGCACGCGGCAGGTCGCACAGTGCATTTCATCCCCTGCGACGTGACCGATATTCCTGCCTATCAGGCCGCCATAGCCCAATGCGCGAACCGGCACGGCGACACACTCGTTCTCGTCAACAATGCGGCCCACGATCAGCGCCACCACTGGAACGAAGTGACGCCTGAGGAGTGGGATCAGCGCATGGGGGTCAATCTCAAGCATGCCTTCTTTGCCATCCAGGCGGTGGCACCGGGCATGGCCAAAGCGGGCAGGGGCTCCATCATCAATTATGGCTCGATCAGCTGGATGATCATGACACCCGGCATACCAGTCTATGAGACGGCCAAGGCCGCCATACACGGTCTGACCCGCGCCATGGCCCGCGAACTGGGTCAGTCTGGCATTCGCGTCAATTCCCTGGTCCCGGGTGCCGTGATGACGAAGCGTCAGCTCGAACTCTGGATCTCCGCGGCCGACCTCGCTGATATCAAGCAGCAACAGGCGATCCCCGAAGCGCTTTCGCCCGAGGATTGCGCCCGTATGGCCCTGTTCCTGGCTGCCGATGACAGCGCCATGATCACCGGCCAGCATTTTCTGGTGGATGGCGGTTGGGCCAACATCTAACCCCATTCATCCCCGGTTCAGGCTCTTCCCCTCATCACGCTCCTGCCTTATTGAAAGGGCAACACAAGGCCACTCTTACCGAATCCTTACTGGGGGAAGTCTATGAAGTCGAAGGTTCTCGTCGCCCTTGCCGCGACCCTGGCGCTCAGCGCCTGCACCACCACCGATCCCTATACCGGCCAGAGCCGGCTCTCCAACACCGCCGGCGGCGGCCTGCTTGGTGCCGGCGGCGGCGCCGTTGCTGGTGCCATTGTCGGCGCGGCCGTGGGTGGTGATCCGCGCGTTGGCGCCCTGATCGGCGCTGGCGTCGGCGGCCTGACCGGTGCGGCCATCGGCAATTACATGGATCAGCAGGAAGCCGAGCTGCGCGCCCAGTTGCAGGGTACCGGCGTTTCGGTGACCCGCGTGGGCGACCAGATCATTCTCAACATGCCGTCCAACATTACTTTCGCGACCGATCAGTCGACAGTGCAGCCACAGTTCAACCAGACCCTGGTCTCGGTCGCCCTGGTGCTCAAGAAATTCGACAAGACCATCGTCGATGTTTATGGCCACACCGACAGCCAGGGCGACGACGCCTACAATCTCGCGCTGAGCCAGCGCCGCGCCGTATCCGTCGCAACGATTCTGGCCAATCAGGGTATCGATCAGCGCCGCTTCTACATCGAAGGCAAGGGCGAAACCTCGCCGATCGCCTCCAATGGCTCCGAAGCCGGACGCGCACAGAACCGCCGCGTGGAGATTCAGCTCTCTCCGATCCGCGGCTGATCACCAATACGAAAGTCAGGAAAGGCGCGATCTTTGGGTCGCGCCTTTTTTATTGCGCGGGTGTCTCGACCACCGGCGCCGATGTCGGAGAGCCCGGCTGCATGTCGGTGCCCGGCGCACCTGAAAAGATCTGCATGACCAGCAAAATGGCCACGATGATCGCCAGAGCGCATAAGCCGTAGAGCCACCAATTGGTTGGTCCGGTCGAAGCCACGGTTGCGTCGTGCTCGCCGGCCACCTTTAGGCCCGAGCCGTCGGGCACATCCAGCTTGGCCGAATTCTCGTCCACAAGATGGTCCACTTCCGCCACCGGCGGCGCCTGTTTGTCCTTGGTGTCGGCCATCAGTAGTCCCCTTTGAACACGGTCTCGGTGCCCACACCGCTCTCCACGCCTTCGCGCACTTCGGCGATGGCTTGGTCGATTTCCTCGGGCTCATAAGCCACCTTCGCGCCTTCAGCCTGAGCCCCGGTGGCCTCCGCCTTGAGCTGGTGCAGCAAGTCGATTTTTTCGCGCGCCGTAAACAGGGTGTGGTGCGCGATCTGCATGGGGTTGAGCTGGTCTTTGCCACCCATGCGTTGTTTCAGGGTGTCGAAAATCATCGTTCTCTCCCGAAATTGTGCTGGGCCTTGCGACCCTCCAGAAAGATCAATGCAACAGCGCGCCGCCGGTTCCGGCTGTCATCCGCAATGGAGCGCCTCGGCTTAACCCCCTCTTGAGAGGTTTCCGGCCAGAATGGGGGACACGGAGGGAGTACGGATGAGCCGGATTGTCGGCCTCTTTATTTCGGGAACACACCGGCGCAGTCTTCGACTGATCCTCTGGCTTATCTCGTTTGTGCTAATGCTCTCGGGTGCCGCCTGGTTTGTAGCCGAACAGGTGGCCATCAACATGCGATCGGAGATCGCCACCACGCTGAGCAGCTATGAACGCTTGCGTCACAATGTACTCTCGACCTTCGATGTCATGGATCAGCGGCTGGTAGCCGAACCCTGTTCGCCGGCATTTCTTGATGAAATGCGGCGCATCGCTTTCCTGCCCGACGGCATCAACGAACTGCTCTATGTCGAGAATGGCAATGTAATCTGCTCGGTCAATTCTGGCGTCTTCCCTCACCCTGCCAGCCTGGGGGCCGCGGATGTGGACGCCGCCAATCCATTCAATGTCTCATTCTGGCTGGATCGGGACCTGGGATTCCTCAGGCTCGAAGGCATGGCCGGAACCATTGCCCGCCGTGGCCAGTATGCGATGGTCATTCCGGGCCAGACCTTGCCCGCGACCGCCCCGCGCTGGATGGATCAGGAACTGGTCTTCAGAGCCATCGACTCCCGCTGGTGGCATCGCTCTGGCAGTCCCGGCATATATCTTGAGGCGCTGGAGCATTCGGGGCCGGCGCTCTCCAACCTGATGAAGGGAGCGTTCTATCAGCTATCTTGCGACACGGCAGGGGTCCACTGCATTGCCGGGCGCGCCAGCTTGATCAATCTGTTCAGCCTGGGCTGGGCTACCGTTGCTGTCATCCTGCTGGTCGCCGGCGTCCTGGCTGCTTGGGTGGCGCAGCAATTGCAGCGCATCATCGAACGCTACTGGTCATTCGAGGCGCGTTTCCTGCGCCGGTTCGACAAGGGCTCGGTGGTCTGCGCCTACCAGCCTCTGCTTAATCTGAAAAAAGACCTGGCGACCGGGTGCGAAGTTCTGGCGCGCTGGCGCGATTTGGACGGCACCATCGTGCCGCCGGATCGTTTCCTGCCCATAGTTGAAAAGCGCGGTCTGACCGAGCGATTCACCGCCATGGTGGTTGCCTATGCCTATGCAGACCTGACTGCCCATCTGCCCAGGGGTGTGCGCCTGCAGGTCAACTTCAACATCTTCCCGCAGGACCTTGATGCCGGCAAGCTGGTGCCGATTTTCGCCCCCTTCCTGACCGAGAATACCCCGTTCGACGTCGTGGTCGAAATCGTCGAAACCGCCGAGATCAGCCCCGAAACGGCACAGGTCGAAATCGAGCGGCTGCGGGCCGCCGGGCTAAAGGTCTATATTGACGATTTCGGCGCGGGCTATTCCTCCATGCACAATCTGGCGGCGCTCTCGATCGACGGGGTCAAGCTTGATCGGTCTTTCGCCATGGCCCCGGACCATTCGGTCATGTCTACCATGCTGACTCACGCCATCGACCTTGTGCAGGCCTCGGGCCGGTCGCTGGTGGTCGAAGGGGTGGAGACCTCGGATCGCCTCAATGCCCTCAAGGCCACCGGCATGGTCGATTTTGCCCAGGGGTACGGCATCGCCCGCCCGCTCCTGATCGAGCCCTTCGTCGCCTATTTGGCCGATCACGGCCCCCGCCCTTTGACACGGCCGCGCCTCGTCGCCTGATCACATTTCCAAATTCGACGAAACTTGCACCAGAGCGCCGCGTTCTGCCTCCACACCCCAATCAAGGAGGATGAAATGGCCTATGATGACAAGCGCATCGACACCGCCGACGTCAAGGAAACCCACGATCTGATCGCTTCGGACAAGGTCGAGGGTACCAAGGTCTACGACCCGAACGGTGACCATATCGGCTCCATCGAGCGCATTCTGGTCGAAAAGCGCGGCGGCAAGGTCTCCTATGCCGTTCTCAGCTTTGGCGGCTTCCTGGGCATCGGCCACGACCATTATCCATTGCCCTGGTCCAAGCTGGATTACGACGAAAATCTCGGCGGCTACCGCGTCGATATCACCAAGGACCAGCTCGAAGGCGCCCCGCGCTTCGAGGGCGAGGACGACAATTTCTGGACGGCCGAAAATGGGCGCCGTGTTCATGACTACTATGGCGTGGCTCCCTACTGGATCTGATCCGGACACCGATTTTTCAATGACCAAGTAATTGCAAGCCGACGCCGGATTTTCCTGGCGTCGGTTTTTTTCGTTCACGAGCGCGTGATCGTGTAACACCTCTGGCCGGGCAGCGAATGTCCCTGTGTTGGAGCCAAACGGTTCCCCACCAGAGGAGAAACCCATGAACCGCCTGACTACCTTTGCCCTTGCCGCCTCGCTGACCGCTGCCCTTGGTGGCACCGCCATTGCCCAGGATGCCATGGGCGGCGACGCCATGGCCGCTACCGAAAAGTGCTACGGCGTCGCCCTTGCCGGCGCCAATGACTGCGCTGCCGGTCCTGGCACCACCTGCGCCGGCACATCTACCGTCGACTACCAGGGCAATGCCTGGAAAGCCGTCCCAGCCGGCACCTGCGACACCATGATGATCGAGGGAGATCGCATGGGCTCGCTTGAGCCGCTTGACCGCGATCTCCCAATGTCGAGCTGATTGGCGCCAATCACGGGAGGCTTACGAGCCTCCCGCCTTTCCCAAGGGAGGCAATCCATGCCCTTTGACACCTTGCCAGCGCGCCCCGGACTGGGCCTGAAGCCGCAGCACTATGCCCGGATCCTCGCCGAGGGGCCCGATCTCGGCTTTTTCGAGGTACATGCGGAAAACTATATGGGCGAGGGTGGCCCGCCTCATCGCTATCTGAGCGCCATCTGTGAAAACTATCCGCTCTCGCTGCACGGCGTCGGCCTGTCGATCGGCGGCGAAGCGCCGCTTGATCGCGACCATCTCAAACGTCTGCGTGCCCTGGTTGAGCGCTACCAGCCCGCTTCTTTTTCCGAGCATCTGGCCTGGTCCAGCCATGACGAAGGCTATCTAAACGACCTGCTGCCCGTGCCCTACACGCCCCAGACGCTGGATCGGGTCGTGTCCCATGTGGATGAGGTGCAGCACGTCCTTGGCCGCCGCATGCTGCTCGAAAACCCCTCGACCTATGTCCTGTTCGAAGAAAGCACTATCGAGGAAGTCGATTTCCTCGCCGCCATCGCCGACCGGACCGGTTGCGGCCTGCTTCTCGACGTCAACAATGTCATGGTCTCAGCCGTCAATCACCGGCTCGATCCGGTTGCCTATATCGACCGCTTTCCGGTGCACCATGTGGGTGAAATTCACCTTGCCGGCTATGATGAAACCACCGATGACGCCGGCGAACGCCTACTGATCGATGCGCATGGCAGCCGGGTGCGCCCCGACGTGTTCGAACTCTACCGCCACACCATCATCCGCACGGGTGCCCTGCCGACCCTGATCGAATGGGACAACAACGTACCCGCCTTCGATGTGTTGATGGACGAGGTTGGCCTGGTGGGTGAGGTGCTCGATGGCACGCTCAACCGGAGATTGGCATCGTGACCAGTCAGAGCCAGTTCACCCGGGCCTTGACCGATCCAGCCCAGCCCGTGCCGGCCGGACTGGTTTCGCCGCGTGGCACAGCGGACAGCAAGCGCTTCGCGGTCTATCGCAACAATGTCCATGTCAGCCTTGTTGGGGCCCTTGCGGCCCGCTTCCCGGTGACCCGCCAACTGGTCGGGGAAGAGTTCTTCACCGGCATGGCGCGGCTCTATGTCGGGCAGGCCAAGCCCAAGGGGCCTGTCCTGCTCCACTATGGCGACAGTTTCCCCGATTTCGTGGCGCAGTTTCCGCCCGCTTCGGGATTGCCCTACCTGCCCGATCTGGCCCGGCTCGAGGCGGCCTGGACCGAGGCCTATAACGCGGCCGATGCCATAGCCCTTGCTCCGGCCGATCTGAGTACGATTGCCGGTGATGCGCTGGCCTCGCTCGATCTGACACTGGCGCCGTCCACGCGCCTGGTGCGCTCTGGCTTTCCGGTCGGCACGCTCTGGTCTGCCCACCAGACGACGCCGGTCAGCATTCCGGCACTATCGGGCAGCGAATGCGTGCTGCTCACGCGGCCACAAGCCCATGTCCGCCTGACGATCATTCCACCCGCCGCCTGCGATTTTCTTGAGGCGATAGGGCAGGGCCGAACGCTGGGCCAGGCAGCCGAAGCCGTCCTGACCGTTTTTCCAGATTTTGATCCCGGCGCCGCTCTGGTGGGGCTGGCCGGACTGGGCGCCTTTGCGACCCTGACCAAGGAGCTTGCTGATGTTTGATCGCGCCATTGCCCTCTGGAGCCGGCTCGATATCGGGCTGGCCGCAGTCCCGGCCGCCCTCCCGCTCTTGGCCCTGCGCGTCGCGCTGGCCATTCCGTTCTGGCGTTCGGGCCTGACCAAGTGGGACGGCTTTCTCAATCTCTCGACCGGCGCCCGCTATCTCTTCGAGCAGGAGTTCAAGCTGCACATTTTCGGGCAGGCCCTCGCCTATCCCGCGCCGCTGACCATGGCATTACTGGCCGGTCTGGGTGAGATCATCCTGCCCATCCTGCTGGTGCTGGGCCTGGGCACGCGCTTCGCCGCGCTCGGTATTCTGGCCATGACCATTATCATCCAGCTCACTGTGCCCGATGGCCTGATCAATTTCCACCTGCCCTGGTTCGCCATGGCTCTCGCCTTGGTCGTCTATGGTGGGGGCATGCTTTCGGCCGATCGCCTGCTGGGTGGCCTTTTCGGCCAGCGGGTCAAGGGGTCTGCACACCCCGCGCGGTGACATAGAGCGCATAGAGCGAGGTGGTGGCGGTGATGAAAAGCCGGTTCCGCCTCGGTCCGCCAAAAGTCAGGTTCGAGACCGTCTGCGGCACAAAGATCCTGCCGCATAGCTTGCCCGCGTTGTCGAACACCTGCACGCCGTCCGCAGCCGAACACCACACCCAGCCGTCGGTATCCACCCGAAAACCGTCGGGAATGCCATTGTCGATCACTGCAAATGGTCCCAGGTCCCGCAGGGCCGGTCCGCTGGCTTCAACCGCAAAAGCGCGGATATGGCGCGGCACATCGGGATCATGGCTGGCGCCGGAATCGGCGACATAGAGCACGCTTTCGTCGGGCGAAAAGGCCAGCCCATTGGGCTGCACGAAGTCATCCACCATCAGCATGACCTCGCCACTCTTCCCATCGATCCGATAGACCCCATGCACTGCCTGTTCAGGTTCGCACTGATACCCCTCATAATCGGACAGGATGCCGTAGCTCGGATCGGTGAACCAGATCGAGCCATCCGACTTGACCACTACATCATTGGGCGAGTTCAGCCTTTTGCCCTCAAACCGGTCCGCCAGCACCGTGATCGTGCCGTCGATCTCGGTCCGCGTCACCCGGCGCGGCCCATGCTCGCAGGAAATCAGCCGGCCCTGGCGGTCGCGGGTATGCCCATTGGCAAAATTCGATGGTTCGGCATAGACGCTGACCGAATTGTCGCTGGGCAGATAGCGCAGCACACGCTGATTGGGGATGTCGGAAAAATAAAGCGCATCATGGTCCGAGAACCACACCGGCCCCTCGGCCCAGCGGCACCCGTTATGCAGCTCTTCCAATTGCGCACTGCCCACGATCTTGCGCGCGAATCGCGGATCGATAATCTCGTAAAGCCCCTGCTCGGCCATGCGCCCCTCCCTGATGCCAGCCAGCCATAGCCTTCCCGGCCAGGGTCGGCAAGGCAACGGCGTGGCACAACAAAGCACTGTCCGGACCGCACTGAAACTCAGCAACCGGCGTAAACTGGTTCTGCTGGACAGGATTGAATTGTGCGAAAGTCAAGTAAATCAATGGCTTGATGGGCGATTTGCAACGGCGTAATGGGCATAAATTTATAAGGAGAACCCGGTGGTTCGCAGCGATGGAACCTGCGAGCCAAATGTGCCGAAACCGCAGAAGCTTCAAGGCCATAACCGGTCGCAAAACTACTCGACTGTGTCCTGCGCCTCGGCCTGCGTTCGTCGTATCCCTGGCTTCCCGCTAAGTTCGCGCACGATGAGATTGGACCCCGCCCTTTGCTAGACCAGGACCTTCGTCGAGTCTTTCAAGGCTATGGGGCGCCGAGCGACCAATTAGGCTGGTCACCTTGTCTAACTTGTGTCCCCCGAGTAGGCATAGCCAACAGGCTTGGCAGTCGGCGGCGTTTTCAGACCTTGGACGAACAATTTGCCTGGTTGCTTATCGCAAGGTCATCGACTAGTTTGCGGCCGTTCTGTCGGGCTCATCGCCCGATTCCGGCCTGCACCCGTAGCTCAGCTGGATAGAGCGCTGCCCTCCGAAGGCAGAGGTCACAGGTTCGAATCCTGTCGGGTGCGCCATCATGCTAGCTAGCTAGCTAGCATTTGTAAGGGCAGGGGCCGTAATGTGCGGAATTTTGCTAGCTGCAGCGGCAGCAGCGCGCGCCATTTCTGCCGTTCAGGCCGTCGTTTCTGCCTCCCTGCACCTGACCGTCAGCTAACCAGGCGGCACTGTCTTGCATTGGGTGGCCAGCCGACTGTCCCCGGCCATTCATCAATAGAACTACGCAGCCCCACCGGCACTTTCACTTATGGAACGCGCCAGACGACTGGGGGCGCCAATTGAGCGGTTGCTTTGCAGGAGTAACGAAGTCCGGTGCCGGACCAAGCCAATACATGGTCCTAGGGCGGATTACGGATATGCAGTTGATCCGTCGGGGCGCCTTTCGATCTTTCGTTCCCAATGGACATAATCGTCTACGCTAAGCACGTCGATGTCTATCTCCACTCCCCAACCGGGTCGATCGTGCCGCAATTCCAAGTGGCCATCGATAGGGAGGTAAGGGTCCTTGCACCACGGTGCATGCAAGTGAGGTTTGTACTCCAACATCCTGAAGTTGGGTTGGGCAGCAGCGAAATGTACGTTGTGGGCCGTGGCAAGGGGGCCCATCGGATTGTGGGGCATAACAGTTACGTAATGAGCGTCTGCAAGGTCTGCGATGCGACGCATTTCTGTCAGACCGCCTACCACCGCGATATCAGGTTGGATGATGTCTGCTCCACCGGCTTGGAGAAGAGAAAGAAATTCAAATCTGTTGTAGAGCGACTCCCCGGTTGCCAGAGGAATGCTCATTTGCTTTTTGAGATCGCCCCATGCAGGGATGTGCTCAGGACGCAGGGGCTCCTCAAGGAACAGGGGGTCGTAAGGTGCGAGCGCGTTGGCAAGTTGGAGAGCTTTGACAGGCTCGGTGATCTTGGCGTGGGCATCGAAGGCCAGCTCAAAATGCTCTGGAAGCCGCGATCGCATTTGTGCAAACCATGTCGCTGCATTGTTGCAGAGAACTCCCCACCGTCCTTTGAAAGGGCTAGTGCGGTAGGGTGAGAGCTTGAAGGCTGTATATCCACCAGTTTGGTGAAAGCTCATGATGCGGGTTACCGCTTCATCAACGTCAGGTGCGTCGTACACACCGCAATAGACCTGCACTCTGTCCCTAACGTGCCCACCTAGGAGGCCAAAGACCGGGAGACCGGCGGCCTTCGCTGCGATGTCCCACAAAGCGTGGTCAATTGCAGCAATAGCCGCCAGCCCCAGTGCGCCGGGAGGAAAGCGCATTTGCTGATTGAGTTTCTGATTGAGGAAAGCCACGCGGCGTGGGTCTTCATTCTTGATCTGAAAGAAGAGCCAGTCGAGCAGAGGAGGGAGGGCTTGGTCCGGCCCATGGCTATAGGCCTCACCCCAGCCGACAATTCCGGCATCAGTATCGACCGCGACTAACAGCCTGGGCCGCTCGTCAACGCGATTCATAAATGTTCGAATACCGGTTATCTTCATGGCTGCGATACCATCGCTTCAAGTCGACCGGGCACGCCCGATATTTGTGCCAGGACTTGTTCAATATTGCGATTGTTCGATGACAATGTTGTCTCCCTGATTGCCAAATACGGACATGAGATAGAGCCTCCCTGACCTGAGAACGTGAGCCTCCATGTGCGAGCCCGCCATCTCCGGGTTGCCCGCGACAATAGCCTCACAAATGCTGCGGTGCTCTTTAAGCGCCTGGTTGCTTTCTCCCTTGTTGCGATGAATGACGCGTCGGGCGCTGTCATCGTAGAATTGCTGCAGATCAACCATTCGTCTGAGGTGGACGCTGCCTGAAACACTATGGATCGCACCGTGAAATACCTCATTGAGCGCGATTAGTTCGGCAATATCCATTCGCTGAGTTGCTTGCTCCATGGAGAGGATGATGCCCATCAGCTGCTTGCCTGAGCTGGCGCTGATTCGCCGAGCCGCCAGTTCTGCAATAGGGCGCTCAAGGGATGCTCGAGCCAAGATCATTTCTTCTGCAAAGGATTGTCCAAAGCGGACCACTAGCCCGCGGCGAGGCTGGACCTCGACCAAGCCCTCCACCTCCAATTGTCTGAGCGCTTCCTTGAGCGGCGTCGTAGAGACATCAAGTTCCTCGGCTAGGGCGCGTTCGTTCAATTTTTCTCCCTCCTTGAAGCGCCCAGAGACAATGGCAATTCGAAGCTGCCTGCGAACGTGATCACGAAGTGAAAGCCTTGATTCTGCAGCCAATTTGAGCGTCAACGCACCAGCAATTCCCTCTTTTGTTTCCCCAGTGTCCATGTCGTTCCACTTCCCCTCATTGCGTTCTCATGAAATCTGATATATCAAATATCTGCTGATGTCGAGACATCGGTGCACACAAGCACATTTTTGGAGGAGCAAAAATGAACGTTAAGATGCTCTTGGGGGGCGCGGCGGCAGCCGTGTTAATGACTGCGGTGCCGGCGTTGCCGGTTTCCGCTCAAACCCCAGACGACCAGTTGGTCATTGCGATCACCATGTCAGCCTTGCGGGGTTTTGACCCGCACGACTCAGCGACTTTCGAATCGCAGGACATCGTCGGCAACATTTACGACCGCCTTGTTCAGCTTGCTGAGGACGGCCCGGGCGTCGAGCCAATGTTGGCTTCCGAATGGACCGTGTCGGACGACGGGAAGTTGTTTACCTTTACGATGCGGGAAGGCGCGAAGTTCCATTCGGGGAATCGGGTCACCGCACACGATGCAGAGTATAGTTTGAGGCGGTTGGTTAAGCTCGGACTCGGCCCGTCGAGTGACCTCACTCAGTGGGGGTTCACCGCTGAAAACGTCGATGAATTGATCAGGGCCACGAGCGACTCGACCTTGGAAATCGAAGTTCCTGAAGTTTGGAACCAGGATTTGATTCTCTACTCGCTCGCCTCTTTTGGTCCGTCCATTGTTGATCGCAAGGTCGTGGAAGAAAATATCCAAGATGACGACGACGGTCGCACTTTCCTGCAGACAAATGATGCAGGATCGGGCGCATATATTCTTGGAACCTGGCGTGCGAACGATCTGCTGGTTGCGGAGGCTTTCTCGGACTACTGGGGCGGCGAGCCGGAAATGCGACGCGTCCTTTTCAGGCACATTCCTGAAAGCTCACAGCAGCGGCTACAGATTGAGCAGGGTGATATCGACGTTGCAACGCGCCTTTCCTCGACTGATGTTAACTCCCTCGAGCAAAACGAGGATATCGCAATCGATAAGGCAGTGGGCATCGGTTACTACTACCTGGCGCTGAACCAGGAAAACGAAATCCTATCTAACCCGCTGGTTCGTGAAGCCTTTCGCTATGTCATCGACTACGAGGGCCTCGCAGGTACTGTGATGCAGCACTATGGCAACATGCAGCAGACCATCGTGCCTGCTGGCATGATCGGAGCATCGGACGAAAACCCTTACTCTCTTGATCCGGAAAAGGCGCGAGAGCTTCTTGCCGAGGCTGGGTACCCTGACGGGATCGAGATGGTCTATTATGCAACTCCCGTTACGCCGGAGTTCGAGATTGCCCAATCGATACAGGCCAATGCGGAGAGGGCCGGTATCAAGCTCGATCTACAGCCAGGCGACCACATCGGCGACTTCCGTCAGCGCAATTATGAGGTGTTCTCAGCACGCTGGGGCGCGCAATTGCCGGATCCGCATGCAGTCTTCAGCTCTCTGGCCGTAAACCCGGACAATTCTCGAGAGGCGAACCTTACGGGTTACATGGCGTGGCGTGCGGGCTGGGACGTCCCGGACGAGATTGAAGCGCTCGTTGAAGAGGCCGCACATGAGCTCGATCGCGATCGTCGCGCTGAGCTCTATGCTCGGCTCAACCAGATGTATCTCGAAAGCTCACCGCCAATCATTACCTCGTTCCAGCGAGCTGAGCCACGAGCGCTCCGTGCCAATGTCGATGGTTACGAGGGGCGGTTTACGACATGGTCCAACGTCTCCAAAGGGGACTAACCTGCTATGACCCTGGCCACATCTGATAGCGGCCACGGACGGCGTGCCCTGCTTGCCAAATCGCGCAAGCTGGGCACATCGCTGGCTGTCATTTTCACCACCCTTCTGGGCTTGTTGGTCATAACATTCGTCATTGGGCGAATGGTACCAGCAGATCCGGTCTTGGCTATTGTTGGTCAGGAAGCAAACCAGGCCGCCTATGACCGCGTCTACATGGAGCTTGGGCTGGACAGGCCCCTGTGGGAGCAATTCTTCAGGTATATTGGGGATGTTGTACAGTTTGACTTCGGCCGATCGAACCTTACGCGAAATCTGGTCGCCGACGATCTGGCCAGGGTATTTCCCGCCACACTTGAGCTTGCCACCGCGGCCTTGATTATCGGTACCTCCATTGGTGTGCCGCTTGGCGTTGTTGCTGCCGTTAACCGAAATACCTGGATTGATCAGGTCGCTCGCGTTGTCGGATTGCTCGGCTATTCCACGCCGATTTTCTGGCTGGGGCTTGTGGTCATCCTCATATTCTATGCCCAGCTCGGTTGGATTCCGGCCAGCGGACGCGTGGATCTCTTCAACGAAGGCATTGTAGATGGCCCGACGGGCTTTCTGATGCTTGACGCAGTGCTCGGGGGGCACTGGGAAGTAGCAGGAGATGCTTTCATGCATCTGCTCGCGCCCGCATTGATCCTTGGTTACGCAACTACGGCCTATATCAGCCGCATGACGCGCAGCTTTATGCTTGAGCAGCTCACCCAGGAATTTATTTTGACGGCGCAGGCGAAGGGCGCAACGCGTCGTTCGGTCATATGGAAACATGCCTTCGGCAACATGCGGGTGCAGCTCCTTACGGTCATTGCCCTTGCCTATTGCGGGCTACTGGATGGAACCGTCCTGATTGAAACGATCTTCAGTTGGCCTGGCCTCGGTCAGTATCTCACCACCGCTCTGTTCTTTGCCGACATGAACGCCGTACTAGGTGCCGTTCTGCTGATTGGAATCATCTCAATCTCGATCAATCTGCTCTGTGACATCGCCTATCGTTTGCTGGATCCGAGAACGAAATGAATACACAACAACAGTCGCTTGGCGCACGCGTAACTCTCTGGCTGCACGATGAAAATGTGACCTCGCGCCGTCAAGCCATTGCGCAACGCTGGTTTTCAGGTCTGGTGGCGCTTCTGGGCAGCCCTATCGCTGTCATCGGGCTGGTCATTGTCCTGCTGCTCATTGTGGTGGCCATATTCGCACCTTTGCTGGCAACGCACGATCCTTACGTCCAGGACTTGACGAGGGCTCTGCTTCCACCATCCTCCGAGCATTGGATTGGAACCGATGAACTGGGACGAGATGCGTGGTCTCGTCTGGTATATGGGACGCGCACCACACTCTACATAACCGCTCTTGTAACCGTTACGGTGGCCCCAATCGGTTTCATCATCGGTGCGGTGTCGGGGTATGTGGGTGGCGCGGTCGACACTGCGCTAATGCGGTTGACCGATATTTTCCTCGCTTTTCCAAGCCTTGTGCTCGCACTCGCATTCGCCGCCGCATTGGGGCCGGGCATCGGGAACGCGGTGCTTGCTATTGCGCTTACCGTTTGGCCGCCCATTGCTCGGCTTGCTCGCGCGGAGACGTTGACAGTGCGTAGTTCAGACTATGTTGCGAGCGCCAAGTTGCAGGGGGCGTCACTGTTTCGCATTCTCTGGTGGCATCTTGTTCCGATTTGCCTGCCGTCGATTGTGGTTCGCCTCACCCTAAACATGGCGAGCGTAATCCTGACCGCGGCTGGACTTGGCTTTCTTGGTCTGGGTGCTCAGCCTCCAACGGCTGAATGGGGGGCCATGGCCGCCGCGGGCCGCCAGTACCTCATCGATGCCTGGTGGCTCACCACGTTCCCCGGATTGGCCATTCTGATTGTGTCACTGGCCTTCAATCTGCTTGGGGATGGTCTGCGTGATGTTCTTGATCCGAGGAATGGATAATCCCATGGCAGCCAAGCCAATACTTAGCATCCAGAATCTGGAAATCACTTTCCCCATGGCGCACCGAGATTTTCGCGCAGTAAAAGGCGTTTCCTTCGATGTGGGGAACGAAAAGGTTGGACTGATCGGCGAGAGTGGTTCGGGCAAATCCCTGACAGGAAGATCGATTTTGCGCCTTTTGCCTGGCAATGCGCAAGCACGGGCCGATGCTATTAGATTTGAGGACAGGGACCTGCTCGGCCTGAGCGAAGCGCAAATGCGCGAGATCAGGGGAAGCCGCATAGCAATGATCCTTCAGGATCCCAAATTCTCTCTCAACCCTGTCATGACAGTAGGGGACCAGATCGCGGAAACTTGTCAGATTCATCTGAGACTCGACAAGAAACAAGCATATTCGAAAGTTGTTGACCTGCTGGAGCGGGTGCATATTCGAAACCCCGAACGCGTTTACGGTTTATTTCCCCATGAGGTCTCCGGGGGCATGGGACAGCGCATCATGATTGCCATGATGATTGTCGCGCGACCCTCCCTGATTATTGCGGACGAACCGACTTCCGCTCTCGATGTCAGTGTACGCCAACAAGTGCTTCGGATACTTGACGAGCTTCGTGAGGATAGGCCAACCGGTCTATTGTTTATCACGCATGATCTCAACCTCGTCCGTAGCTTCTGCGATCGCGTTGTCATCATGTATGCGGGCCAAGTCATGGAGACGTTGGAGGCGCGTGATCTCGACAATGCGAAGCATCCCTATACGCGGGGCCTTCTTGAAGCACTTCCCAGACTTGATCGCCCGCGAGAGAGGTTGAGTGTCCTTAAGCGGGATCCGGAATGGCTCAAGGAGACCGCCAAGTGATCGAGGTTGAAAACTTATTCGTCCATTACGGACGCGGCGCCAGCAGATTTGAAGCCGTCAGCGGCGTTTCTTTCAAAGTAGAGCGCGGCGAAACCTACGGACTGGTCGGGGAAAGCGGGTCAGGGAAATCCTCAGTCATGAACGCCATCGCTGGCAGACATGAGGACTGGGAGGGAACAATACATCTCGCATCATCCAAGGTTCTTCCTCGGAAACGCTCTCGCGCCGACAGACTGAACGTACAGATTGTCTTTCAAGATCCCTATGGGTCGGTGCACCCTAAACATCCAGTGGGACAAAGCATCGAGGAACCCCTGGTCATCAACCGCGCACCAAATCGGCAGGCCCGTGTAGCCGATCTCCTTAAGAACGTGGGTCTTCCCGGGCATTTTCGGTACCGTTTTCCCCATCAGATCTCAGGTGGGCAACGCCAACGCGTGTCGATTGCCAGAGCCTTGGCGCTGGGGTCACCCATTATGCTGCTCGACGAGCCAACCTCGGCGTTGGATGTCAGCGTGCAGGCCGAGATTCTCAATTTGTTGCAGGACCTGAAGCAGAAAAACCAGCTCACCTATCTCATCGTGACTCATGACATGGGGGTAGTGGCTCACATGTGCGACCGCATCGGTGTGATGAAAGATGGAGTGATCGTTGAGGAATTGACGAAAGCGCAGTTGATCAGTGGGCAGGTCAAACACCCCTATACGCGAGAACTTCGCGCAGCCAGCTTGGGCGAAGAAGCTAGTCTGGAGATCAGTGTATGACCCGAAAATTCAGGGTTGGTATCGCCGGATGCGGGGCAGGGCGCACTCATCTTTTGGAAGGATACAGACCGAACTCCGATTTGTTTGATGTTGTCGCTCTTTGTGACCTCGACGAACAGCGACTGTCTTCGGTGGCAGAAGAATTCGGGATACCCACCACCACTTCGAACTTTGACGACCTTCTCGACCTAGACGTTGACATAATCGACATCTGTACCCCACCGGCACTGCATGAGCGCCAGATTTTGTTGGCGCTGGCGGCCAATAAGAATGTGATCTGCGAAAAACCGCTGGTCGGCTCGCTACGGGCGCTTGACGTTGTGGCGGAGGCTCAAAGCAAATCTAAAGGCCGGGTAATGCCTGTGTTCCAGTACCGGTATGGAAATGGTGTCGGCAAAGCCAGGGCGGTGATACAGACCGGGATTGCCGGTCGCCTGTACGCGGGGAGCGTCGAGACCTACTGGAATAGGGGCTCGGCCTACTATCAAAGTCCTTGGCGCGGAAGATGGGACACAGAACTTGGAGGGGTGCTCGTCGGACATGCGATCCACGCGCATGACCTACTAACGTCGCTGGTTGGGCCGGTGACGAAAGTATTTGGACGCGTGGCAACCCGGGTCAATTCGGTCGAAGTGGACGATTGTGCTTCAGCATCGCTAGAAATGGCGGACGGTGGACTGGTGTCCTTGTCGGCGACCTTGGGTGCTACGGACCAAATTACTCGACTGCGCCTCGCGTTTGAGAACCTAACCATAGAGAGCGATACGGCCCCTTACAGGCCCGGGGAGGCCGACTGGAAAATCGTTGGCAGAACCCCCGACGTTGAGCGCTCCATCGCGCAGGCGCTTGAGAAGTGGATATTCGAACCGTCAAGGCACACAACGCAGATGAGGCTTCTGCACCACGCCCTTGTGACGGGCGACAGGTTACCAGCGACACTCGACGATGCGCGTCGTGCCTTGGAACTCGTTACTGCAATTTACATGTCCTCCGACAGCGGGTGTCAGGTTCATCTGCCGCTCGGCTCCGATCTGAGCCACTACTCGAATTGGGTTCCGGTTTCCCTTTCAAGGGTGACGACGTAGCGAGGATCTGAGCGCAATCGGCCGGTATCTCACCATCCTTGCATGCAAGTTCTTGTCTGGGTGCTTGGCTGTCAGAAAAGTCCTCTAGTGGAAAGCACGCAATGTGGACGATGCCACCCAGTTTTCGCGTGATCTAGCGGGCCAAGCGTCGTTGCCGTTAACAAAGCGGTGCCACCAAAAACTACCGCAACCAGCACTTTAAGAGACCAACTGGAGAAAAACGAATGGCCAAGACCTACGCGCTGGTGGGGACCGGAGGTCGCGCACGGATGTTCTACGAGGCCATTCTGGGGCCGCATCGCGAACAGTCCCGGCTCGTGGCCCTGTGCGATACCAACCAGGTCCGCATGGATTTCACCAACAAGGTGCTGGTCGAGGAACTCTCCGGCCAGGCGGTCCCGACCTACAAGGCTGCCGAATTTGGCAAGATGATCGCCGAGCAAAAGCCCGACACCATCATCGTCACCTCCATCGACCGCACCCACCATCACTATATCATCGCTGCGCTTGAAGCGGGTTGCGACGTCATCACCGAAAAGCCGATGACCACCGATCCGGAAAAATGTCAGGCCATTCTCGACGCCGTCGAGCGCACCGGCAAGCAGGTCCGCGTCACCTTCAACTATCGCTATGCCCCGCATAATTCGGCCCTGCGCGAGCTGATTGCCGAGGGCGCCATCGGCACGGTGACCTCGGTGCATTTCGAATGGCTGCTCGACACCCGCCACGGGGCCGACTACTTCCGCCGCTGGCACCGCGATAAGCGCAATTCGGGTGGCCTGATGGTGCATAAGTCGACCCACCATTTCGACCTGGTCAATTTCTGGCTCGGCACTCAGCCCGACACCGTGTTTGCCATGGGCGACCTCAAATTCTACGGCCGCGCCAACGCCGAGGAACGGGGTGTCTTCACCCCCTATACCCGCACCACAGGTGTCGAAGCGGCCAAGGATGACCCCTTCGCCATCGACCTGACCGCGAACCCGGTGCAGAAGGGTCTTTATTGGGACGGCGAGAAGGAAGACGGCTACCAGCGCGACCAGAACGTGTTCGGCGACGGCATTTCCATCGAGGACACCATGAATGTCATGGTGCGCTACGCCAACAAGGCGGTGATGACCTATTCGCTCTATGCCTATGCACCCTGGGAAGGCTTTAACGTCGCCATCAACGGCACCGGCGGGCGCCTGGAACTCACCGTGCACGAGAATTCCTATATCAATGCCGGCTCGACCTCGGACACTGAAGGGGCCGCCAAGGGCGTCAAGCTCTATCACTTCCCCCTGCATGGCGAACCGCGCATCGTGCCGGTCAAGCATGGCGAAGGCGGCCATGGCGGCGGTGACAAGATCATGCTCGAGGAAATCTTCGGCAACGCCACGCCGCGCCCCGGCTATGGCGCCAACCATCGGGACGGTGCCCTCTCGATCCTGACCGGCATCGCCGCCAACAAGTCCTTCGACACCGGCCTGCCGGTCGATGTGAAGACGCTGGTGAAGCTTTAGGCCTCACGGCGCGCCTGGATCGATACGAAAAAGCCCGGCTCAAGCCGGGCTTTTTGCTATCCAGTTCAATCAGAATGCCCTACCGGTCGAACGGCACCGAGGCGGTCAGTACGTCGCCCGAATTGTTGAATTCGACCTCAAAGTCCACGGTAATGCGATCATCTACCAGGAGGATACGGGCGCCAATGCGGACATCGCCGCCGGCTCGGTCCTTCTGCTGCTCGCGCAAATCGAAGCTGATCCTGCCGCCCGACTGGCGGCCTATGGCGAGGCCCGTATAGCCGGCATTCGAGCTCATCGCTGCCTCATAACGTCCCGCATCGTCATTATAGGCGATAGTACCACTGATCGAGAGCGTCGCGTTTACCAGGCTACAGCGGCCGGTATAATTGATCTTGAGCAGATTGCCCTGCGCCACGCTCAGCCGGCAACGGAAAGGTTCGGGCTGGTCGCCCCCGACAAGGGCCCCTTCACCGCGCCAGTCCCCGATATAGGAGGAGAGCAGCTCCAGCTCCCGCACGCCGGCCTGGGCCATCCCGGCGCTCAGCGTGGTTGCCGCCAGCACAAAAGCTATCAAAACTGTTCGCAGCCAATAAGTCACGTCCTACCCCCTCAGGTCCGCCTGCGGTTCATATCTGCCAGCACTCTAGGGCAGGAACCAGTAAAAAAAGTCCAGCAATTGACGGCATTGTTACGAATCACCCAACCACTATTGGATAATGAGGCCAACAGAATGAAAATATGCCAGGCTGGCCATTGAGGGGAATATTGCGGGTATGAGTGCCGGACCGATCATCGACGCGCACGACGTCGACTATACGCTGGACGTCGCCGGACGCCCGCTGCACATCCTGCGCAAGGTGTCGCTTACCGTCGCACCGGCCGAAGTAGTGGCCATTGTCGGCCCTTCGGGCAGCGGCAAGACCTCCCTGCTCATGCTGCTGGCAGGCCTTGAAAAGGCCACTGGCGGCCAGGTCGTGGTCAATGGCCGCGACCTCTCGGGCATGAGCGAAGACGACCTGGCACGCTTCCGTCGCCATACGCTGGGCATCGTCTTCCAGAGCTTTCACCTGATCCCCTCGCTCAGCGCGCTCGACAATGTGGGCCTGGCGCTTGAGATCGCCGAGCCCGAACTGTCCATGGCGCAGGTGCGCGAAAAGGCGGCTGCGGCGCTGGCCGCCGTGGGCCTTGAAGGCCGGCTCGACCACCGCCCCTCGGCCCTTTCGGGCGGCGAGCAGCAGCGCGTCGGCCTGGCCCGCGCCAGCGTTGCCAACCCGCCATTGCTGCTGGCCGACGAGCCAACCGGCAATCTGGACCAGAAGACCGGCGCCATCGTCGTCGACCTGATGTTCGACCTGGCCCGCAAGAACAATACTGCCGTGGTGCTGATCACCCACGACCCGGCGCTCGCCGGCAAGGCCGACCGCGTGTTCACCATGACCCAGGGCCAGCTGACCGAAACGACCGCGCCCAAACCGGCCGCATCCAGCGCATCCGCCACCCGCAAGCCGGCGGCAGGAATACCGGCAGCCAAGAAACCGGTGACCAAGTGATGCGGAGCTTCTGGGCCGCCACCCGCATCGGCCTGCTCGACATGCGCGGTGACTTGCGGCGCTTCTTGCTGCTGGTGATCTGCCTGGCCGTCGGCACCGCGCTGATTGCCGGCGTCAATTCGGTCGGCACCAGCATCACCCGCGCCATTGAAACCGGCGCCGCCGAGATCATGGGCGGCGATATCGAACTTTCCCGCGCCGACCGCCTGGCTACCCCGGATGAACGTGCCGCGATGCAAGCCATGGGCCGGGTGGCCCAGGTGATCGACACCAATCTGCGGGCCGAGACCTTCTACGAAGAAGCCTTTGCCGATGTCAGCGCCGTGGCCGAGACCTATCCCCTGCTCGGCCAGGTGCGCAGCCCGCAATTGGCACAAGGCGAGGACCTTGCCGCCTTGCTGGCCGACGTCGATGGCGTGCATGGCGCGCTGATCGATGGCATCATGCTCGACCAGCTCGGCCTCGCTATCGGCGACAGCTTCGGGCTGGGCGGCACCGAGTTTCAGGTCCGCGGCACGTTGATTGGACTGCCCGATGGCCCGGTGCGCGGCTTCCGCCTCGGCATGCCGACACTGATATCGAGCGACGGCTTTGCCGGCGTCAGCGACCGCACCTCGCCCTTGCCGGGCCTGGGCACATGGTACCGCTACAAGATCCACCTCAGCGACCGCGATATCGATGCGGGGCTCGCCCGCGCCGTCGACCAATTCGGCAATGCCGGCTGGACCGTACGCTCGGCCCGCGACGGGCTGGGGCAGATGGTGCGCTATTATGATTTGTTCATGCGCTTCCTGCTCATTGTCGGGCTGGGCTCGTTGCTGATTGGCGGCGTCAGCGTCTGGACCGGCATGCGCGCCTATATCGCCGAACGCTCCGGCGTCATTGCCGTGCTGCGCAGCATCGGCGCCGATCGCGCCCGTGTCTTCGTGCACTTCCTCGCCCAGGTCGCCGCCCTGGCGCTGGTCGGGGTCGGCATCGGGCTGGTCATTGGCGCCAGCACGGCCTGGTTCATCCTGCCCACGATTGGTGCGGCCGTCGGCATTGCCCTGGCGCCAGCGGTGCATATCCAGCCTTTGGCCATTGCAGCGGGCACCGGGCTGGTCACCGCCTTTGCCTTTGCCTATCTGCCGCTGGTGCAATCCCAGGCCATCCGGCCAGTGCTGTTGTTCCGCTCCAAGGGGCTCGACGCCCCGCCGGTCGATTGGCGCGCCTTGTTGCTCTCCTGGCAGGTGCTGCCCCTGCTGGCCGCTATTCTGGCATTCTTCATCCTGGCCTGGCTGATGACCGGCGATGCCGCGCTGGTGTTCGGGTTTGGCCTGGCGAGCGCGCTCGGCGCCATTCTGTTCCAGGGTTTCATCCGCCTGGCCCAGCTTGGCCTCAAGCGTGTGCCCGAAGCCGGGCCGCGCGTCCTGCGCCATACCTTCCGCAATATCTCCGCCGCCGGGCAGAACGCCGCCGCCGTCGCGGTCTCAGCCGGCATGGCGCTGACCATGCTAATCATCGTTCTGGTGATGCAGACCAATCTGCAGCAGGAATTCCTCGGCGCCTCGGCGTTCGATGCCCCCACGCTGGTCGGCTCGGACCTGTTCCCGGACGAGGTCGAAGCGCTCGAAACCCTGACACTTGAGGGCAATGGCATTACCCGCTTTGTCTCTACCCCCATGCTGCGCGGCGCACTGGTCGATGTGGCCGGCACCCCGGCCGATGAACTGGTGACGCGTGGGCCGGAAGCCACATTCCTGCTCGCCGGTGAAGTGCCGCTGACCTATCGCGCCCATCTGCCCGCTTCGTCTCGCGTGACGGAAGGCGAATGGTGGCCCGACGACTACGCCGGCCCAGCCCTGGTCAGCCTGCACCAGAGCCTGCGGCATGGGCTGGGTGTCGATCTGGGCGACACGCTGACCTTTTCGATATTCGGCGAAGAGGTGAGTGTCACCATTGCCAGTTTCCGGGACTATTCCTGGCAGGGCGGCATCGATTTTCTCGCCACCTTCTCGCCCGGCGTGATCGAGAATTACCCCACGACGCTGTTTGCCGCCGTCACCGCCGCGCCCGGCGCGGAGGAAGACGTCACCCGGCTCCTGGCGTCTGAATTGCCCGATATCCGCTTCATCTCGGTGGGCGACACGCTCAAGCAGGTAACCGATGCACTGGGGCAGCTCTCCTTTGCGGCCAGCCTGATCGGGGGTCTGGCGGTTGGCAATGGCCTCTTGGTGCTGATCGGTTCGCTCTCGACCGGGCGCCGCCAGCGCGAGGCTGACACCATCATCACCAAGGTGCTGGGGGCAACCCGTTCCGAGCTGATCGGCTCGGCCTTCCTGCAATACCTGGTGCTGGCGGTGCTGGCCGCGGTTCCGGCCCTGGTGCTGGGCATCGGCATGGGCCGATTTGTCAGCGGATTGCTGCTGGCGGTCGAGTTCACCCTCAAGCTCGACATCATCATCGTGGTGCTGGCCGTCGCTATCGCCATCACCGCCATTCTGGGCGCCATGACGATCCTGCGCGCGGCCTCGGCCAGACCGGCGCGACTGCTGCGGGATCTCTAACCTTTCAGGAAAAATGCTCGACCAGCATGTCGAACACCAGCCGGATACGCCTGCTGGTGTGCAGTTCTCGATGGGTCACCAGCCAGACCGGCACAGCTATGGGCTCGATTGACGGGACCACGATCTCAACCTCAGGCGTATGCCGCGCCACCGCCTCGACCATGGCGCCCAGGCACATGCCCTTGCGCACCCATTCCCACCCCGTCATACCACTTTGCGTGGCCAGCCGGAAATTATCCGGGCCCAGCGGTACCCCACGCTTCTGCATCTCGGCGATGAAGTCGTCGTTATTTTCCAGCGCCCCGACGAAATCGTGCCGCGCCAGATCGGCACCCGTCTGTGGATGGCCCAGCTTCTCGATCAGGGCGGGCGTACCATAGACATAGGCCGCCGTATCCTTGCAGCGCCGGGCAATCAGCCCGTCCTGATCCGGGCGTACATGGCGAATGGCGATATCGGCCTCGCGCCGCAACAAGTCGCTGATCTGTCCCACCGCCAGCACCTGAACGGTGATCGCCGGGGCCTCGCGCCTGATTTTTTCGAGCAAAGGCGGCAGCACATGGCCGGCATAGATATCGGCCGTGGTAATCCGCACCACCCCCTCGACCGATTGCGACTGTGCCGCCGCCGACAGGGTCACCCGCTCGGCCGCCGCGCCCATCTCGCGCAGATCGGCCACCAGTCGCTGCCCGGCCTCCGTCAGCACCAGGTTCCGCCCCACCCGCTCGAAAATGGCCAGCCCCAGGCTTTCCTCCAGCGCCGCCACCTGCCGTCCCAGCGTGGGCTGGGTGAGGCCCAGACGTTTGGCCGCAGCCGAGAGCGACCCGGCCTCGACCGTGGTCAGCAAGGCGCGCATCTGGTTCCAGTCGGGATTGCCGGGCGATCCATTCATACAATGATGTATAGGTCTTCTGCCAAATTGTGCAATTTTGTTTTACCGGCGCGGGCCTTACACTCCCGATCAATTCATTGAGGCAGGACCGCGTGAACATGGCCGAGTTGAGCGCTTTCTGGGACAGGCTGGCAGACAAATATGCCGCCCAGCCAATTGCCGATGAAGACGCCTACCGCACCAAATTGGCGCGCACCCAGGAGCATCTGACCCCGGAGATGGAGATCTTCGAGTTTGGCTGCGGCACGGGAGGCACCGCCATTGCCCATGCCCCGCATGTGCGCAGCGTCCGCGCCATCGATTTCTCCACCCGCATGCTCGACATGGCGCGCCAGCGCGCCGCCGAGGCCGGTGTGGACAATGTCACCTTCGAACAGGGCGACATCACCAGCATTGCGGTGGAACCCGGCCGCTATGACATGGTGCTTGGCCTCTCCATCCTGCATCTGCTCAAGGACCGGCAGGCGGTCATCGCGCGGGTCTATGAGATGCTCAAACCCGGCGGACGGTTCGTGTCGAGCACGGCCTGTCTGGGCGATTCCATGAAATGGTTCGGCTATGTCGCCCCGCTCGGTCGCGCCCTGGGCCTGCTGCCCATGCTCAATGTGATGACCCCCGACCAGTTGCGCGCCGACATGACCCGGACCGGTTTTGTCATTGAGCAGGACTGGCGCCCCGATCCCAAGGCCGCGCTCTTCCTGATCGCCCGCAAGCCGGACTGACTGGCCTGTGGAACCGGGCTTTCGCCGATTGGGCGAATCGGTGAGGCTATGTGCTATCACTCGCAAATAGTCAGTTAGCCGTGCGTCTGCCTTCCCGCTGGAGATGAGACGCATCCAGCCGGAGAGATGATGCAGGTCGCCATCGACATGGGAGAAAGCCGGGGATCCGGCCCAGCCCACATGGATCTTGAGGAATTGCTCGCCACGCGCCTGCTGGTGCAGGGCAATTCGGGGTCCGGCAAGTCCCATCTGCTGCGCCGCCTGCTGGAGCAATCTGCCCAATGGGTACAGCAATGCATCATTGATCCCGAGGGTGATTTCGTCACCCTGTCCGACAAGTACGGGCATCTGGTGGTCGACGCCACGCGCACCGAAAGCGAATTGACCCGCATCGCCAATCGCGTGCGCCAGCACCGTGTCTCGGTGGTGCTCAATCTTGAAGGGCTCGACGCCGAGCAGCAGATGCGCGCGGCTGCCGCCTTTCTCGGTGGCATGTTCGATGCCGACCGCGATTTCTGGTATCCGGTTCTGGTGGTGGTCGACGAGGCCCAGCTTTTCGCCCCCGCCGCGGGCGGCGAGGTCTCCGACGAAGCGCGCAAGCTTTCGCTGGGCGCCATGACCAATCTGATGTGCCGCGGCCGCAAACGGGGCCTGGCTGGCGTGATCGCCACCCAGCGCCTGGCCAAGCTGGCCAAGAACGTGGCGGCCGAGGCTTCCAATTTCCTCATGGGCCGCACCTTTCTCGATATCGACATGGCGCGTGCCGCCGACCTGCTGGGCATGGATCGCCGCCAGGCCGAACAATTCCGCGACCTCGCGCGCGGCCATTTCGTGGCCCTCGGGCCCGCTATCTCGCGCCGGCCCCTGCCCATCGTCATTGGATCTGTAGAAACCTCGACGCGCTCGACCAGCCCCAAGCTGACCCCCTTGCCCGAGGCACCCGCCGACGCGGCCGACCTGATTTTCACCCAGGACCCCGAGGAACTGGCCCGCCCGGTCGCACGCCGCCCGGCCCCGCCCCCGCCGCCATCGACCAATGAATTGCTCGCCCAAGTCGCCGAGGCCCGTGCCAAAGCCCGCGCCGAAGCACCCGAGGAGCCAGGCTCGCTCTTCCCCGAGATCGACGAGGCCGAGCGCGACGCCATGATCCAGGCGGTAATGGTCGAACTGATGAGCGACCCCGATGCCGGCTTTCGCACCACGGCCCAGCTCTATCAGGATTTCCTGGTGCGCTGCCGCATTCGTCGCGTGCCGGGTGATCCACCGGCCCTGCCCGCTTTCAAGCGGCTGCTTGCCGTGGCCCGGGTGGCGCCTGACGAACAGACCGCGTCCTCCGATGGCTGGCAGCAGGCGCTGAGCTTGTCCGAAACGCTGACCGATGATGTGCAGGGCGTGTTCCTGGTCATTGCCCAGGCGGCGCTCACCGGCGCCCCCTGCCCGTCCGACGCCACGCTGGCCCGGCTTTATGGCACCCATTCATCGAGCCGTGCCCGGCGCCTTTTGACCTGGTTCGAGGAACGCGGGCTGATCGTGCTGCGCACCGATTTCCGCAACCAGCGCATCGCCGCCTTTCCGGATCTGGGCGCCGAGACGGCTCCGGGCGATCCCAACGGCCCGGACGAGCTGGTCGAGGAACGCGGTGCAGCGGAGTAATTTCGCGTCGTCGGTAGGCGTTTCTCCCCGGTGGGGGGAATCGAGACAAGGAGGCCATGTGAGCTGTGCTCAAATGGCGATCGATTAACCCCTCAGTTCCGCCCGGAAGCTGTATCGTGCCGTCGCGCCTGGCCCCAGCAATTCGGAATATGGCCGTTCGCTCAATTCTTCCGATCCGCCAATTTCGGCCGCGGTGCCATGCCAGGGTTCAAGGCAGACAAAGCCGGCGCCCGGCTTGGTCCAGAGTGCGAAATTGGGGAGGTTCTCCCAGGTGAAGTGCACGCTTGGCCCCTCGACCGGTCCATAGACCAGCCCGGCGCCTGCCCCATCGGGAAACAGCATGGCGTCGTCCGCAAACAGGCTGTGGTCGAGCGTCAACCGCCCCGCTTCAAAGGGCGAGGGCAGTGTCCTGGGGTCCACCAGCCCGCCCGACAGCCGATGCAGCGCCGGAGCGCCGCCTTGATCCAGTTCGACGCCATGCGGCGCTCCCTCTGCGCCCGGCAGCGGCCAGGCAAAGGCCGGGTGAAAGCCGATGCCGAAGGGCATGATCTTATGGTCACGATTGGTGACCATGGCGCTCACCACGACTGCGCGACCTTCCACCCGGTGCTCGACATCGAGCTCGAAGTCGAACGGATACATGGCCCGGCTCGCCTCGGAAGCGCTGAGCCGATAGACGCAACGATCCGACTCCTCGACCATGAGCGAAAAATTGCTGCGCCGGGCAAAGCCATGCTGGCTCATCTGGAACGGCACACCGTCCACGGTCACCGTGTCATTGGGCGCCTTGCCGACAATGGGAAACAGCAGGGGCGAGCGGCCGGTCCAATAGGTCGCGTCGCCATGCCAGAGCCAGTGGCGGCCATCGCGCGTCTGGATCGACTGCATCTCCGCACCAAGTGCCGCGATATCGACGGTGATCAGGTCATTGGCGATACGGGTCAGTTGCATGCGCCGCTCCGGGCAATTTCTGGATCAGCAAGCACCCTAACCCGTTCTGGCACAAAGGAGAACCCGCAAGTACGCTTGCGATGAACAAGCTCCTAAGGCAGCGCGGGCCGTCACACCCCTTGCGTGCTGGCGGCCCCAGCGGCTATCGGCTCTTTATGTCCCACGCCATGCCGCCGCTGCCCATCGATGCCGCCCTGCCCGCCCTGGCCGAAGCCTTGACGCAGGGGATGTCCGCCGTGCTTGTGGCCCAGCCTGGTGCCGGCAAGACGACGCGCGTGCCCCTGGCGCTATTGGGGGCACCCTGGCGCGACGACCGTCGCATCATCATGCTCGAACCGCGCCGGCTGGCCGCCCGGGCCGCTGCCCGGCAGATGGCCCGGCTGCTGGGTGAAGAGGTCGGGCAGACCGTGGGCTATCGCGTGCGCATGGAGACCAAAGTGTCCGCCCGCACCCGCATCGAGGTGGTGACGGAGGGCGTGTTTACCCGCATGCTGCTTGATGACCCGGAACTCAGCGGCGTCGCCGCCGTCATCTTCGATGAATTTCATGAACGCAGCCTGGATGGCGATCTGGGTCTGGCTTTGGCGCTCGATGCCCGCGCCCTGCGGCCGGACCTGAGACTTCTCGTCATGTCCGCCACCATCGATGGCGCGCGTGTCGCCGAATTGCTCGATGACGCGCCGGTCATCGACAGCCCCGGCCGCACCTTTCCGGTCGAAACCTTACATGTCGAGCCCGACCCGCTGCAGCGCCTCGAAGACCAGGTGGCCGGCGCGACGCTCGCTGCCCTGCGCGAGCATGAGGGATCGGTGCTGGTATTTCTGCCAGGGCAGGGCGAGATCACCCGTACCGCCGAACGGCTCGCGACGCGCCTGCCCGCCAATACCGATCTGGCGCCACTTTATGGCCAGCTCTCGCCCGCCGAGCAGGATCGCGCCATCCAGCCCGCGCCCGAAGGTCGCCGCAAGATCGTGCTGGCGACCTCGATTGCCGAAACCTCGCTGACCATTGAGGGCGTGCGCATCGTCGTCGACAGTGGCTTCCGCCGCGTGCCGGTCTATGAACCCGCCACCGGCATGACGAGCCTCGCCACCCGAAGGGTGTCCCGTGCCGGTGCCGACCAGCGCCGCGGCCGGGCCGGGCGCACCAGCCCCGGCATCTGCATCCGGCTCTGGCACCAGGGCCAGAGTGCCGCGCTCGAACCGTTCGAAACCCCGGAAATCCTCGCCGCTGATCTGTCTGGCCTGTTGCTCGACCTCGCCAGTTGGGGCGTCACCGACCCGCAGGCGCTGGCCTTCCTCGATCCCCCGCCTGCCCCGGCCTGGGCCGAGGCCAAAGCGCTCCTGTCTCGCCTCGACGCCATCGATCAAGCCGGACACCTCACGCCGGCCGGCAAAGCCCTTGCAAAATTGCCGCTGCATCCGCGCCTCGCCCATATGGTGGTGGCCGGTGCCGAAGATGGTGATGCGCAAAATGCTGCCGAACTGGCCGTGCTGATCGGCGAGCGGGGGCTGGGTGGGGACGACATCGATCTCGGCCGCCGCCTTGAGCGCTTTCGCATGGATCGATCGCGCCGCGCCGAGGAGGCCCGCAGGCTGGCCCGGCGCTGGGCAAAGCTGGCCGGTGGGTCCTCGGGTGAAGGCCTGTCCCCCGGCCATCACCTCGCCCGAGCCTTTCCCGACCGGGTGGCGCAATCGGCCGGGGCCCGTGGCCGCTTTCGCCTGGCCAATGGACGGCAGGCCCAGCTTGACGAGACACACGCCCTGGCCGGCGCGCCCTTTATCGTCGTTGCCGATGTGACCGGCAGCGCCACACAGGGCCGCATCCGCTCGGCCGCCGCTCTCGATGCGAGCGAACTCGAAACCCTGTTTACCAGCCATATCCGCACTCAAACCAGCCTCAGTTTCGATCCGGCGAGCGGCGCCGTGCGCGCCCGCCGGCAGCGCCGGCTCGACGCCTTGCGGCTGGCCGACGAAACCGCGCCGGTGACCGATTTTGACGCCGCAGCCGGGCTCCTGGCCGAAGCGGCCGTCAAGCGGGTCGACACCCTGCCCTGGAGCAAGGAACAGGACGCCCAGCGCGCCCGCGCCAGCTTTTTGCATAAGAGCCTGGGGGCGGATTGGCCCGACCTGTCCGACATGGCTTTGTCCGCCGACCCGGCCTGGCTGACCCCGCACATTCTGGGTGAAACCCGGCTGTCCGCGATCACTGCCGAGCATCTCGGATCGGCGCTGGAAGCCTTGCTACCCTGGGCGAAAAAGCAGGAAATGGAAAAGCTGCTGCCCAGCCATTTCCACGCGCCCTCGGGAAGCCATCTGCCCATCGACTATGGTGCCGAAAATGGCCCGGCGCTGGAAATCCGGGTGCAGGAACTGTTCGGGCTCGACCGGCACCCCAGTATTGCCAATGGCCGGATACCGCTCTTGCTGGTGCTGCTGTCGCCGGCCCATCGCCCGATCCAGACCACGCGGGACCTGCCCGGCTTCTGGCGCGGAAGCTGGAAGGATGTGGCACGCGACCTCAAGGGCCGCTATCCGCGCCATCCCTGGCCCGATGACCCACTTGCCGCCTCAGAGACCAGTCGCGCCAAGCCGCGCGGCACCTGAATTTCAGGCGCGCTCGCGCCAGCCGAGCCCCATGCTGGTCCCTGGGGCCGGCAGATATTCCGCCCCCACCCAACCCTGGTAGCCGCTCGAGCGGATAGCCGTGAACACGGACGGAAAATCGATGGTGCCGCTGCCCGGCTCATGCCGGCCCGGCCTGTCGGCGATCTGGATATGGTCGATGATCGGCAGCAGGCGCGTGAACTGGGTCACCACATCTTCGCCCGTCATGGCCATGTGATAGACATCATATTGCAGGCGCAGATTGCAGTGCCCCACCGCCGCCAGCACCCGCTCGGCCTGGTCGAGACGGGATAGCCCATAGCCGGGCATATCGACCGGATTGATCGGCTCGATCAGCCCGACGACGCCAGCGCCCGCCAGCCGCTCGGCGGCCCAGCCCAGATTGTCGATGAACACGGCCTCCGCCTCGGCCGTGGTGACACCCTCCGGGACGAGGCCGGCCATGATATGGAGGCGCGGACAAGCCAGCGCCCTGGCATAATCGATCGCCCGGTCGATGTCGGCGCGAAACCGGGCCTGCTGCCCAGGCTGGCAGGCGCAGCCCCGCTCCCCCGTCGCCCAATCGCCGGCCGGCGCATTGAACAGCACCACCTGCACCCCGGCCGCTTGTGCCGCCTGGGCCACGGTGTCGGGCTCATGAACATAGGGGGATACAAATTCAACGCCGCCGAAGCCATCAGCGGCTGCGGCGGCGAAGCGATCAAGAAAGTCATGCTCGGTATAGAGCATGCTCAGATTGGCAGAAAACTTCATGCTTCGGGCGTGAAGTCGAGCGCCACGCCATTGATGCAATAGCGCAGGCCCGTCGGAGGCGGACCATCGGGGAAGACATGGCCCAGATGGCTGCCACAGGTGGCGCAATGCACTTCGGTGCGCACCATGCCGTGGCTGCGGTCGGTGGTGGTTTCAACCGCACCGGGGATCGGATCGTTGAAGCTCGGCCAGCCTGTACCGCTCTCGAATTTCAGCGTCGCGGCGAACAGCGGGCTGTCGCAACCGGCGCAGGAAAACGTGCCGGGGCGCTTTTCGTGCAACAGGGCGCAGGAGCCCGGCCGCTCAGTGCCGTGCTGGCGCATGATGTAATATTGCTCTTCGCTCAGCCGCGCGCGCCATTCGGCATCGGTGCGGGTCACGGGGAAAGTTTGCGCATCCATGGCATCACTCCTTGTCTCGACCTGTGTTTCGTTTGTCATATAGGCTTGGTTACACATCAATCCCAGCGCGCGCTCGATCACGACGCGGTTCCCAGGGCTTATTCATGACCAAGATTGTTTCCCTCGACCAGCTTGAGGCGCTCTATCAACCCGCCCCAGCGCCCGCTTCGACCGCCAAGGTGGCGCACGCCATGACGCCCGATTATCGGCGCCTGATCGAAGCCAGCCCCTTTGCCGCGCTCGCCACCATCGGACCCGAAGGCCTTGATTGCTCTCCGCGCGGCGACAAGCCTGGATTTGTACGCATCCATGATGACAAAACCCTGATGCTGCCTGACCGGCGTGGCAATAACCGCATCGACAGCCTGCGCAACATTGTGCGCGACCCGCGCTGCGCGCTGCTTTTCCTCATTCCCGGCGCGGGCACCACCTTGCGCGTCAATGGCCGTGCGCATCTCTCCATCGATCCGGCCCTGCTCGAAAGCTTCGCGGTTGAGGACAAGGCGCCGCGCTCGGTGGTCGTCCTTGATATCGATGAGATCTATTTTCAGTGCGCCCGCGCGGTTCTCCGCTCCGAACTCTGGAACCCCGAACGCCATGTCGACCCGGCAAGCCTGCCCACCCCGGGCCAGATCCTGGCGGCAATGACCGGCCAGCGAGTGGGCGGCGAGAGCTATGACAAGGCCTGGCCCGAACGGGCGAAACAGACGATGTGGTGACTAAGGACAAGTTCCCGTTCTGGGCACCATTTGCATTCGACCCGGTCAAGGCGAGGCGAGAATGCCCGTTCCCGAGAACCGGCGGGCAGTGTGCGTTCGGCACGTGAGCAGCGGAAGCGGACAGTATGGGGATTTGCAGACCGCCTTCACCGGAAGCGAAGGCAAATGGTGGGAGTAACAAGGATTGAACTTGTGACCCTTCGCGTGTGAAGCGAATGCTCTCCCGCTGAGCTATACTCCCACATCGCCTTTTTCCCCTGAGGGAAGCAAAGCGAACCGGAAAGAGATGGTGGGCGTAACAAGGATCGAACTTGTGACCCCTACGATGTCAACGTAGTGCTCTCCCGCTGAGCTATACGCCCATCTCTCCGGGCCGGACTGGCTGTGCCGATCCAGTGGCGCGGATAGACCATAAAACCCCTCGGGGGGTCAAGAGGGCAAATCAGAAGAGTTCGACCTCTGTGGAAACTCGCTGCGGTGAATCCACTCGCGTGCATTCTCGAGCCCTGGAGCGGAGCGTACATGAGTACATGAGCACCGGAAGCGCAGAAAATGCGCGTCAGATGGCCGCCGCAGTAGCGTTTCCTAGGCGGCCAGCAGGCGCTCGACCTCGTTGACCAGATCCTTGAGGTGAAAGGGCTTGGAGAGCACGGAGGCATCCTTGGGCGCATCGCTGTCGGGGTTGAGCGCCACGGCGGCAAAGCCGGTAATGAACATCACCTTGAGGTCGGGGTCGAGCTCGGTGGCGCGGCGCGCCAGCTCGATCCCGTCCATTTCCGGCATCACGATATCGCTCAGCAGCAGCGAGAACGGTTCTTCGCGCAGCCGCTCATAGGCCGACAGTCCATTGTCGAAGGACACAACCTCATAGCCGGCATTCTTGAGCGCCCGCGTCAGGAACTGGCGCATATCATTGTCGTCTTCGGCGAGCAGGATTCGCTTCATCAAGGGTCCTCTTGGGGCTGAGCCAGCGGCTGAGTCGGTATTTGCGCCGATGTTTATGCCACCGTACCGCTTTCGCAACCTCTCACTACATCCTGTGCGCCCTTTTCCGCGTTGTTCGCACAAATGCAACAATTCTGGACAATCGCGCCGCCGCGCGCGAAACTTAACTCCAGCAAATCACTTTCTGGCGGACCATACCGCCATACTGGGGGAGACGGCGTGCGGTCCGACTATTGGGATCAACCGGCATTTGAAACGATCCGTCCACGACGGCTGGTCGCACCTGTCGTGTTCAACTCGCCCCATTCGGGCCGGGTCTATCCCGAACGGTTCCTGGCCATGGCGCGACTTGACCACCTTTCGATCCGTCAGTCCGAGGACGCCTTTGTCGATGAACTGTTCGGCCGGGCGCCCCATCTTGGCGCGCCGCTGCTCAGGGCGCATTTCCCCAGGGCCTATCTCGACGTCAACCGCGAGCCTTGGGAACTGGACCCCACAATGTTCGTCGAACCGCTATCGGACCGGTTCAACACCAGCTCCCCCCGCGTTGCGGCCGGACTGGGCACGCTGGCCCGCGTGGTGGCCGAGAACAAGCCCATCTATCGCGAACGCCTGACGCTGGAAGATGCGCGCATGCGCATTGAGGGCATCTATCACCCCTATCACGCGGCGCTGCAGAAACTGCTGTCCGAAAGCGTGGCCAAGTTCGGCCTGGGCGTGCTGATCGACTGCCACTCCATGCCGCGGCTGGGCCGCCATGGCGAGCGGGCCACGCCCGATATCGTGCTGGGAGACCGCTATGGCACCACCTGCGCCGGTCCGCTGGTCGATCTGGTCGAAACCGTATTTGCCTCGGCAGGCCTGCGGGTGGCCCGCAACCGGCCCTATGCTGGTGGCTTCTGCACCCGCGCCTATGGCCGCCCGCAACATGGCGTGCATGCCCTGCAGATCGAAATCAGCCGTCACCTCTATATGAACGAGGTGACGTTGGAGAAAAATGCCGGCTTTGACACCATCAAGGCGCTGATCGAGCGGCTCATCATGACGCTGGTGGGGATCGATCTGGTTGCCTTGGCCGGCATCTCCACCTTGCCCGAACAGGCCGCGGCAGAATAAACCCGGACAAACAAAAGGGGCCGCCCCCAAAGACGGCCCCAGTCAAGGGAGGAACGATGTTCACCGAACGCGGCACCCAGATGCCGGGCCGTTCGGCAACGCACCATGCCCCTTGTCGATGAACCCATTCGCGCCTTTGGACAAGTCTTCCTGCCCCGGTCCACAGCAGTTCCCGCCCGCCTTGTTGCAAAAATGAATCAGAAACGACACAGAAAATCCGGGACAAATTCTGCCGCCTTTGCCGTTCAACCAAAAGTGTTCGCAAGTAAATCCTTGTCAGATTTGCTTTTTGTCTGACCTATAGCCTCGAAAGTCCCGATATGCCCGCCCACTCGATCGATTTTGCCCGGATTGAAGCGGTTCTGCGCCAGGCCAGCGCGGCAGCCGCGCAGCACACCCTGCCCCTGTTCCGCACCCCGCTTGCCATCGACAACAAGCTCGCTGCCGGTTTCGATCCGGTCACCGAGGCAGACAAGGGGGCTGAAACCGTCATCCGCGACATCATCGCCCAGGCCTTTCCAGATCATCAGATCATCGGTGAGGAATGGGGCACAACCGGGCAAGGGCTCCATAGCTGGATCATCGACCCCGTCGATGGCACGCGCGCTTTCATTTCAGGCGCACCGGTCTGGGGCACGCTGATCGGCTTTGCAATTGATGGGGTGGCGGTGGCCGGGCTGATGAGCCAGCCCTTTATCGGCGAGGAGTTCATTGCCGTACCGGGCCGCTCAAGCTATCGGCGCGGCGAGTTGTTGCGCACCAACCAGACCAGCGGCCAGACCGAGCTGGCCGCCGCGCGCGTCTTCACAACCACGCCGAACCTGTTTCAGGGTGAACACTGGAGCAAATGGCTGGCGGTGGAACAGGCCACGCGCCTGCAACGCTTTGGCATGGATTGCTACGGCTATGCCCTGCTGGCGGCCGGCCAGGCCGACCTCGTCATCGAGCCCTATCTCAACACCTATGACATCGCCGCTTTGGTGCCGATCATCCGCGAAGCCGGTGGCGCCATCGCCTGCTGGGATGGCTCGGAGCCCAGCGGCGGCGGCAATGTGGTGGCCGCCGCAACCCCTGAACTGCTCGACAGGGCGCTGGAGCTGATCAACACCGTCTAGGGAACATCAGGCTCGGGGCGCACCCCATAGGTGCGATAGGCCGCATCCATGAGTTCTGCTTCACTGCGCTCGGGAAAGAGGCTGTAGCTTGGTGCCCAGATGCGCGACACCTTTTCGACGCCCACCGCAATGACGTGCCTGATCGGGAAGGCTCCACCCGTCAATATCCGCAATGGCGCGCACATCTGCGTGAAATCCGCGTCGTTCGGCGCCACCAGGCGCGCCGTGCCGACGACCTTGAATCCCTTCTGCCGGAACACGTCAACGAAACTTACGCAGACCTTGGGGTGGGCGGAGAGATTGCGGACGCTATTGGTCGACACGATATCGGCGATGAGAATGGTGTCATCACCATGAGCAGCGAAGATCTCCTTGGGCGTAACATTGGGCACTCCGTCCGCATCGACCGTTGCCAGCCAGCACAGCACCGCATTGTCCATGTCAGCGCGCATGGCATCGTTGATCTGCGCGCGTCTCCGGCTCTCACTCATTTCACTCACGTGCTCTGCTCCGTAATGAACGCATCGAAAGCCGCAAACACCTGGCCGCGCACCGGGTCCGCCTCCATGAACATCTCGTGGCGCGATCCGGCGATCACCATATGCCGCCCCGTGCGCAGACGCAGGCCAAGTTGTTCGATGGCCGGGGTGGAGACGATCCGCTCCCGTGCCGCCGCCAGGATCAAAAGGGGAATGCGGATTTCGCCGGGAAACCTGTCCTGCCTTGTTTCGAGCATGGCGCGCATGGAGGCGCCCAGCCAGCGGAAGCTGGGCGAGCCGACATAAAGCCCGTCATCGGCCCTTATGGTTTCGACCATGCGCTTGTAGCGCAGCATGTCCGAGGTCAAGGGATTGTCCGGATACATGCTTTCGTCCGGCCGCCGGTCGCCCTTGCGCTTGAGCGGCAAATGCCCGAGCCCGAAAAAGCTCACCGCTTCGGCCACGGCCGCCCAGCGATGCAGGCTGTGATCCAGGCCATGCAGGCCCACCATGGGCGCGCTGAGAAACACCCGGTCGAACATCATCCGGTCGCGCGTCGTCGCGATCAGGCTGGCCAGCCCGCCCATGGAATGGCCCACCAGGTAAAAGGGCGGCGGACAATCGGGCAGCAGGATCTCCGCGTGAAAACAGCGCAGATCGGTCCAGTAATCCTCGAAGCGATCGACATAACCCACATGCGGGTTGCCGATCAGCCGGTCCGAGCCGCCCTGCCCGCGCCAGTCAAATGTTGCCACCGCAAAGCCGCGCTTGCGGAACGCGGCAATGGTCTCGAAATATTTCTCGATATATTCGGTCCGCCCCTGCACCAGGCACACCGTACCGCGTTGCGGCCCCTCGGTCTTCGGCCATAGCGCATAGCGCAGCCGCACCTTGTCCGAGGTGGTGAAATACCCCACCCGCGCGCCTTCGGGCACCGGATTGGTCGGGATGGACACCAGCCTGGGTCCGTTTGGTTCAACTTGCGCTGACAATGCCTGCCCTCGTTTCCGCTATGGCGGCGACCTTAATCGGGCATTGTGAAAAAAGAAAAGCCAGCAACCGGTCTGGCTGCTGGCTTTCCTTGTCTGCGCGGTCCCATGCGGGGGGCGGGTTGACGGGACCGTCAGGGTTGCGAACGCCTCTGCCGGAGCTGTCCGGCTACGTTCACATGCCCCCTTCTAGGCCAATGCACCTGAACCGGAGCGGAGCAGATCATTCATCTTGGGTTCATCTCGCCGAGCTCTTGAACCGGCTTTGACCGCACCTACATCAATGCTGTTCGCCGGGAATACCGGGGACACCGGCCCTGTCCAATCGGTCTCGCCTATTCAAGGGAGCACCGCCACAGGCACCGGTCGACACTCAACCACGTTGCTCAATCAGGAGAATGTGACAAATGCAGACCATCGATTTTTCCCCCTTCTACCGCTCCACTGTCGGCTTTGACCGGCTGTTCAACCGCCTCGACAGCCTGGGCGCACAGGAAGCCAAGACCTATCCGCCCTACAATATCGAGCGCACCGGCGATGATACCTATCGGATCTCGATTGCCGTAGCCGGGTTCTCCAATGGCGATATCGCCGTGGAGACCAAGGAAAACAGCCTCGTCGTCAAAGGCGCCAAGCCCTCCGAGAGCGGTGAGGACAAGCGTGAATTCCTCCATCGCGGCATAGCCGAGCGCGCCTTCCAGCTGCGCTTCCAGCTTGCCGACTATGTCGAGGTGCAAGGCGCAACCCTTGAAAACGGCCTGCTGCATCTGGAACTGAAGCGCGAACTGCCCGAGAGCAAGAAGGCGCGCACCATCCAGATCAATGGCGGCACCGCCACCATCGAGGACAAATCCGTGAACTAGACCTTTCCGAGTCCATCGGAATGATGAAGGCGCGGTCCGCAAGGGCCGCGCCTTTTTTCATGCGCCAGGGTCTGGCGCGCAGCACGCCTCGGCCGCATGGGTGACACCGGCCACCATGGCCGGGTGCCCCTGGCAGCAATCGCGCATCAGAAAGTCCACCAGCCCGGACAGGCCGGCGAAATTGGCCGTATAGAGGATCGAGCGCGCTTCGCGGCGCGATGCAATCAGGCCGGAGCGCTCCAGATGCGCCAGGTGAAACGAGGTGCGCGAGGACGATGCCCCCACCGCCTCGCTGATGGCCCCCGCAGCCATGCCACCTTCACCCGCTATCACCAATGCCCGCACGATGCGCAGCCGCGTGTCCTGCGAGAGCGCGCCAAAGGCATCAAGGGCTTGCTTTTCGTCCATTCTCATTTCAATATCTCTTGAAACATTGAGATAATGGTAGAACCAATGAACGCGCCTGTCACCTCCATGATCCAGCCCGACCACACCCTTGGCCAGTTGCGCGCTCGCCTGGAGCCGCACACCGCCCTGCCGCTGGTCTTCTACTATGCCGGACGAACCATCCAGCCCGGCTACCATGTCACCGAGATCAAGGCGGCACATTTTTCTGCCCTCGACTGCGGCGGCAACCCGGACCAGTGGGCCGAAACGATCCTGCAGGTGGAAGACCTGCCGGCCCGGGAGGGAAACGACACGATGAGCGTGGGCAAGTTTCTTTCCATTCTTGCCCGTGTCGAACAGGCCCTAAGCATGGACCCTTCATCCCGGGTCACCATCGAAATCAGCCGTCCCGGCGAAGCCATGCAGGTTTTTGATATCGCCCGCATTGAGAAAGGGCAGGGCCGCATGGAGCTGGAACTGGCAATGCGCCCCGCCATCTGCAAGCCCCGTCATCGCGCCAGCCAGCCGGAGGGAGCCTGCTGCGGCCCGGCGACCCAATCCGCCGCCTGCTGCGCCTGACCGCCACGTAAAGCGAACCCCATCGCCATGTCCAAGCCCGTCCCCGCGACCGCCGTCTGGGCGCTCGGCATCACCCAGATCGTGGGCTATGGCTCGCTCTATTATTCCTTCAGCGTGTTGGCCCCGGCCATCGGGGACAGTTTCGGCCTGTCGGCCGAATGGATCTTCGGCGCCCTGACTGTCGCCCTGCTGATCGGCGGTTTGGCGGCGCCATGGACCGGACGCATGCTGGACCGGTTCGGCGCCGCCCGCGCCATGAGCCTGGGCTCAATCCTGGTCACGATCTTCCTGCTTCTGATGGCCATTGCACCAAACGGGACGGTCTTTGCACTGGCCCTGGGCGGCATGGAAATCGCGTCCACCTTGGTGCTCTATGCCGCCGCCTTCGCCGTATTGGTGCAATTGGCCGGGCGGCAGGCGCAGGCCAGCATCACCCATCTCACCCTGATCGCCGGTTTTGCCTCGACCCTGTTCTGGCCCTTAACAGCAGTGTTTGAAGACCAGATCGGCTGGCGCGGCAGCTATGTGATTTTCGCCGGCATGAACCTGCTGATTTGCCTGCCGCTGCATCTCTGTCTGGGCCGAATGTCAAATCGTGCCGCGACAGCGCCGACCGATGCCGCCACGACCCGGTCGCTGGCAATGCCCCCGTCCGATAATCCCAAAAGCAAATGGCTCTTTCCGCTGGTGCTGGTCGGGTTTGCCCTGCAAGGACTGGTGCTGGCAGCAGTGACTCTGCAGATGCTGCCGCTGCTGCAGGCGCTCGACCTTGGCACGCACGTCCTGCTGATCTCAAGCATTTTTGGACCGGCCCAGGTTCTGGCGCGACTGGTCAACATGGTGTTCGGCGGCCGCTTGCGCCCGACAGCCCTGGCCATCATCGCCGCCGCGACCCTGCCGATAGCCCTGCTGCTGCTCGCCATCTCGGCTCCCGCTCTGGCCGGTGCAATGGCCTTTGCCCTGCTCTTTGGACTGGGTTCGGGGCTCACCAGCATTGTCTCCGGCTCCCTGCCGCTGCACCTGTTTGGCCAGCACAATTACGGGGCCCGCCAGGGGCTGATCTCTGCGGCCCGCCAGATGGCCGCGGCAACAGCCCCCTTTGCCATGGCTCTGGCTATTGGCCAGGTCGGCGTTTCCGCAACGCTCTGGACATGGACCGGCCTGGCGCTCCTGCCGGTGGTCTGCTTCATCCTGATCCTGCCCATCACGCGGCGCGCCGCATCCACGATGCCGGATCCAAAGCCCGCACCAGCCGAATAGCGTACTCCCCATCGGCATTGGAACGGTTCCGCGTGCTGCGCAGTTGATTGGGCAAGGCCGCCGCGCCATCTCAATCAACTCAAGCGTCAGGATAGGAACCCCATGAAAACGCCAAGCATCGACCTCAAGGCCAATGCCAGGTCTGCGGTGATCGACGTGCTCAATGCCCGCCTTGCCGACAGCATTGATCTGGCCCTCGCCACAAAGCAGGCTCACTGGAATTTGAAAGGCCCCAACTTCATCGCCGTGCATGAAATGCTCGATCCGATGCGGGCTGCCATTGATGGCCATGTCGATGTGATGGCCGAGCGTATCGCCCAGCTCGACGGCACGCCGGATGGCACCAGCCAGACCGTTGCCAAGGCCACTAGCCTTGATGCCTATCCCACCGACATCAAGAAGATTTCCGATCACCTTGCCGCCCTGGCCGAGCGCTTTGGCAAGCTGGCCAACCAGGTGCGCAAGGATATCGACACCACCGACGAAGCCGGCGATGCCGACACCGCCGATATTCTGACCGCCTATTCGCGCGACCTCGACAAGAATTTGTGGTTCATCAAATCCCATCTCGAATAGGATTTTTAGACCGGACGGATAGAGATTGGGCGCCCGACGGGGCGCCCAATGCGTTTGGGGGCTATTGTCCTACAGTTTCCTATTGTTTTTGCAGCCAAGTCCTATTTTTTGTGTCGGCCTGGTGGCAAAATGGCTTGCCCCTAGTTTTGAATTATGCAAATGTGCAGGCGTTAGGGCAGCATCTCTGTCCTATCTCACGCGTCGCCCCGCTCTCCGCGGCCAGCGCGCACGCTGGTCCGGCTGGACCGCTAGTCGATAGCGGAAACGGACAGGCGGGGCTAAGATAGAGCCCGAATATGAGCGGCCATTTGGATGCAGTGCCGCTCCCCATGCAGGAACGCAATTTGCTCATTCGAGCCGTACTCGTGTAGTACGACCCGGCTGAACACTGCGCCCCAGAGGAAACCATGCATCCGCCCGGCCGGCCCCGTCGGCAATAGCAGGATGCGCAAGACGAAACATTGGCCCCAGTTCAGGGCCCGAACAGAACGAGGTTGAGCAATGGCAAACGTACGGACCGGCATCACCGCCCAGACCGAAACAGCCAATCGCAAAACCCTGATTCTGGACGGCAAGCGCGTCGATGGCCGTCCCCAGGCCCAGGGTCTTTATGATCCGGCCCACGAGCATGATGCCTGCGGCATCGGCATGATCGCGAACATCAAGAACAAGCCCAGCCACGAAGTGGTGCAGAAGGGTCTCGAAATTCTCGAGAACCTGGAGCATCGCGGCGCGGTGGGCGCCGACCCGCTGATGGGCGACGGCGCCGGCATTCTGGTGCAGACACCGCACGCCTTTTTCGCCAAGGTGCTGCCCTTCGCCCTGCCCGAAAAGCACCACTACGCCGTGGCGATGATCTTTTATCCCAATGATGTTGCCCTGCGCGACAAGTGTGCCGTGGTGGTGCGCCGCTGCCTTGAGGCCGAAGGGCTCGAACTGCTCGGCGAACGCACCGTGCCAACCGACAATTCGCGGCTGTCCGAAGGCGTTATTGCCACCCAGCCGATCATCGAACAGATGGTCATTGCGCGCCCTGAAGGCCTCTCGATCGATGAGTTCGAGCGCAAGCTGCTGATCGTGCGCAAGGTGATCTCCAACTCGGTCTACAAGGACGTGCCCGAAAGCGACAGCGACAATGGCTTCTATGTCGTTTCAATGTCCGCCCGCACCATTGTCTATAAGGGCATGTTCCTGGCCGACCAGCTTGGCGCCTTCTATACGGACCTGCATGACGAGGCCTTCGAAAGCGCCATCGCGCTTGTGCACCAGCGCTTTTCCACCAATACCTTCCCCTCCTGGAAGCTGGCCCACCCCTATCGCATGACCACCCACAATGGTGAGATCAACACCATTCGCGGCAACGTCAACTGGATGGCGGCGCGACAGGCGTCGGTCTCCTCGCCCAAGTTCGGCGATGACATCACCAAGATCTGGCCGATCTCTTATGAGGGGCAGTCGGATACGGCCTGCTTCGACAACGCGCTCGAGTTCCTCGTGCGCGGCGGCTATTCGCTGCCGCACGCAGCCATGATGCTGATCCCCGAAGCCTGGGCCGGCAACTCGCTGATGGATGAAGAGCGCCGCGCCTTCTACGAATATCACGCGGCCCTGATGGAACCCTGGGATGGGCCGGCCGCCATGTCGCTGTCGGACGGCCGCTTTGTCGTGGCCACGCTCGACCGCAACGGGCTGCGTCCGGCGCGCTATCTCGTCACCAGGGAAGGCCATGTGGTCCTGGCCTCGGAATCGGGCGTGCTCGATATTCCCGATGAGGATATCGTCGAGCGCTGGCGCCTGCAGCCGGGCCGCATGCTGCTGATCGACCTCGAAGAAGGCCGCATCATCTCGGACGAAGAGGTCAAGAAGCACCTCGCCACCAAGAACCCTTATGCCGAATGGCTCGCCCGCAGCCAGATCGTGCTCGAGGACCTTCCGCCCACCGAGCCGCAGGCACCCAAGAGCTCGGAAAGCCTGCTCGATCGCCTGCAGGCCTTTGGCTACACCCAGGAAGACTTCAAGCTGTTGATGGCCCCCATGGCCACCACCGGCCAGGAAGCCGTGGGCTCGATGGGCACCGACACGCCGATCTCGGCGCTCTCGAACAAGTCCAAGCTCCTCTACACCTATTTCAAGCAGAACTTCGCGCAGGTCACCAACCCGCCCATTGATCCGATCCGTGAGGAATCGGTCATGTCTCTGGTGAGCTTCATCGGCCCGCGCCCCAATATTCTCGATCTCGAAGGCTCGTCCCGCGAAAAGCGCCTGGAAGTGCGTCAGCCCATTCTGACCAATGAGGATCTCGAAAAGATCCGCGCCATTGGCGACATGCGCGACAACCAGTTCAAGACCAAGACCATCGACATCACCTATTTGGCCGACAAGGGCGCCGCCGGCATGGAAGCCGCGCTGGCCGACATCTGCGCCATTGCCGAAGAGGCGGTGCGGGGTGAATATAACATCATCATTCTCTCCGATCGTCTGGTTGCGGCCGACCGCATCGCCATTCCCGCGCTGCTGGCGACCGCTGCCGTGCATCACCATCTGATCCGCAAGGGTCTGCGCACCTCTTCGGGCCTGGTGGTGGAAACCGGCGAAGCCCGCGAAATGCACCATTTCGCCATGCTGGCCGGCTATGGCGCCGAGGCAATCAACCCGTATTTGGCCTTCGAGGCTCTCGCCGCGCTGCATGCCGAAGGCGAGTATCCGCCCGAGGTGTCCGCCGACGAAGTGGTCTATCGCTATATCAAGAGCGTCGGGAAGGGCCTGCTCAAGGTCATGTCCAAGATGGGCATTTCGACCTACCAGTCCTATTGCGGCGCCCAGATCTTCGACGCCATCGGCCTCAATTCCGAATTTGTGAAGAAGTATTTCTTCGGCACCGCAACCTCCATCGAAGGCGTTGGCCTGGCCGAAGTTGCAGAGGAAACCGTGCGCCGTCATGCCTCGGCCTTTGGCGATGATGCAGTGCTGCGCAAGGCGCTCGATGTCGGCGGCGAATACGGCTTCCGCATCCGCGGCGAAAAGCACGCCTGGTCGCCCGATGTGGTGGCAGATCTGCAGCATGCCGTACGCACTGCCGGCGAAAGCCCCGAGACCGCCCAGGAGCGCTATGACAGTTTTGCCGCCCATGTGAACTCGGGCGACAATGGCTATCTGGCGATCCGCAACCTGTTCGACATCAAGCCGCTTGGCCCTGCCGTCGAACTCGATGAGGTCGAACCGGCCGCCAATATCGTCCGCCGTTTCGTAACCGGCGCGATGTCCTTTGGCTCGATCAGCCGCGAGGCGCATACCACCCTGGCCATCGCGATGAACAAGATCGGCGGCAAGTCCAATACCGGCGAGGGCGGCGAAGAACCCGACCGCTACAAGCCCCTGCCCGATGGCTCGCGCAATCCGCTGCGTTCGGCCATCAAGCAGGTTGCTTCGGGACGCTTTGGCGTCACCACCGAATATCTGGTCAATTCCGACCAGATCCAGATCAAGGTCGCACAGGGCGCCAAGCCCGGCGAAGGCGGTCAATTGCCCGGCCACAAGGTCGACTGGATCGTCGCCAAGACGCGTCATTCGACCCCGGGCGTGGGCCTGATTTCGCCCCCGCCGCACCACGACATCTATTCCATCGAAGACCTGGCCCAGCTCATCTACGATCTCAAGAACGTCAATGAGCAGGCCGATATCTCGGTCAAGCTGGTCAGTGAAGTCGGTGTCGGCACGGTGGCCGCCGGCGTTGCCAAGGCACGCGCCGATCATATCACCATTTCCGGCTATGATGGCGGCACCGGTGCGTCCCCGCTGACCTCACTCAAGCATGCCGGTGGTCCCTGGGAAATCGGTCTGGCCGAAACCCACCAGACCTTGGTGCTCAACCGCCTGCGCAGCCGCGTGCGCCTGCAGGTCGATGGCGGTCTCAAGACCGGCCGCGACGTGCTGATCGGTGCTATTCTGGGTGCGGACGAATTCGGCTTCTCGACGGCCCCGCTGATTGCGGCCGGCTGCATCATGATGCGCAAGTGCCACCTCAACACCTGTCCGGTTGGCGTTGCCACCCAGGACCCGGTGCTGCGCAAGCGCTTCAAGGGCACGCCCGAACATGTCATCAACTATTTCTTCTTCGTGGCCGAAGAGCTGCGCGGCCTGATGGCCACGCTCGGCGCCAGGACGCTGGACGAGTTGATCGGCCGCTCCGACTTGCTCGACCAGCGCCGGGCAGAGGATCACTGGAAGAGCGAAGGCATCGACCTCTCCAAGGTGTTCTACAAGCCCGAACCGCTGGGCGGCGACAGCCTTCATCACACCGAAACGCAGAACCATCACCTTGAAGCCGTGCTCGATCGCAAGCTGATCGAGCTGGCCACCCCGGCCCTGGAGAACGGCACGCCGGTGCAGATCGAACTGCCGATCCGCAGCCGCGACCGCTCGGCCGGCGCCATGCTTTCGGGCGCACTAGCCCGGAAATACGGTCATGCGGGCCTGCCCGAGGACACCATCTCGATCACCCTCAGGGGTACGGCTGGCCAGGCCTTTGGCGCCTTCCTGTCCAAGGGCATCTCGATCGACATGATCGGCGACGCCAATGACTATGTCGGCAAGGGCCTGTCGGGTGGCCGCATCGTGGTCCGCCCGTCGGACAAGGTCGGCATTGTGCCGGAAGACTCGATCATCGTGGGCAATACCGTGCTCTACGGCGCTATTTCGGGTGAGTGCTATTTCCGCGGCGTCGCCGGCGAACGCTTTGCCGTACGCAATTCGGGTGCCATCGCCGTGGTCGAAGGCACGGGCGATCACGGCTGCGAATATATGACCGGGGGCCTTGTCGTTGTCATCGGCAAGACCGGCCGCAACTTTGCCGCCGGCATGAGTGGCGGTGTCGCCTATGTGCTGGACGAGGACGAGACCTTCCGCAGCCGCTGTAACCTCGCCATGGTCGATCTCGAGCCGGTGCAGGAGGAAGAAGACCTCATGCGCAAGCTGCACCACCATGGTGGCGACCTTGAATGGCATGGCCGCGTCGACATTTCAGGCGACATGACCAAGCATGACGACGAGCGTCTGCACCAGCTCATCTCCAACCATCTGCACTATACGGGCTCGACCCGCGCCAAGCAGATCCTGGAGAACTGGGTCGAGATGCGCCCCAAATTCGTCAAGGTGATGCCAGTCGAATATCGCCGCGCCATCCTTGAGATGGAAAAGAAGCGCGGCTCTGGCGCACAGGCGGCGGCGGAGTGATGTTGCAGATCTACGGCAACTTTGGGTCGGGCAACTGCCTCAAGGTCAAGTATATCGCCGACGCCATCGGTCTGCCTTTTGAGTTGCGTGAAGTCCGCTCACGTTCCGGAGAAACCGGCACACCGGAGTTCCTCAAGCTCAATCCGGCTGGTCAGGTGCCCGTCGTCATTCTCGATGACGGCCGGCCCCTGGCGCAGTCCAACGCCATTCTGCGTTATCTGGCACAGGATACGCGCTTCATCCCGGCCGACCGCTACGAGGCTGCCAAAGTGGACGAATGGCTGTTCTGGGAACAGTACAGCCATGAGCCAAGTGTGGCGGTGGCGCGCGCCCGCGTCGTCTATGATAAGCAGGCCGTGTCCGATCTCGACCCCAATCTGGTCATGCAGGGCAACAAAGCCCTCGACCTGATGGAACAGGCCCTGACGGACCGGACCTGGCTGGTGGGCGAGGCCATGACCATCGCCGACATCGCCCTTCTGCCCTATACGCGGCAGGCGCCGCAGGGCGGTTTTGATCTCTCCGGGCGGCCCGCGCTGTTGCGCTGGATCGCTGCCTGCGAAAACCAACTCGGACTACCTGCCTTTTCGGCAGAGAACTAGAGGTAAGGCCCATGGGTAAGGTAACAGGCTTTCTCGAAATCGAACGTGAAGAGCCGCGCTACGAGCCGGCCTCTGACCGCATTCGCCATTTTGGCGAGTTCACCATTCCCCTGACCGAAGGCCGGGTGGTCGATCAGGCTGCCCGCTGCATGGATTGCGGCATTCCCTTCTGTCATGGCGACACGGGTTGTCCGGTGCATAACCAGATCCCGGACTGGAATGACCTGATCTATAATGGCGATTGGGAAGAGGCTTCGCGCAATCTCCATTCGACCAATAATTTCCCCGAATTTACCGGCCGTATCTGCCCTGCCCCCTGCGAAGAGGCCTGCACGCTCAACCTCGAGGACGTGCCCGTCGCCATCAAGACGGTGGAACAGGCCATTGCCGACAAGGCGATCAAGGCCGGCTGGGTCAAGCCGCAAATGCCCAAGGCCAAGACCGGCAGACGCGTCGCCGTCATCGGTTCCGGCCCGGCCGGCATGGCCGCTGCCCAGCAGCTTGCCCGCGCCGGACATGACGTGCATGTGTATGAGCGCGAGCCCAAGGCTGGCGGTCTGATGCGCTATGGCATTCCCGATTTCAAGATGGAAAAGGGGCATATCGACTTCCGTGTCGAACAGATGGAAGCCGAGGGCGTCACCTTCCACTATGGCGTCAATGTGGGCGTCACCACGCCTCTCTCGGACCTGCAGCGCGACCACGATGCCGTGCTGCTCTGCGGCGGCGCCGAGCGCCCGCGGCCGGTCGATGTCGAAGGCAACCAGTTTGCCGGCGTGCACTACGCCATGCCGTTCCTGGTGCAGCAGAACCGCCGCATCGGCGGTGAGGACGTCAGCAATGAGTTCCAGCTCACCGCTGCCGGCAAGCATGTCGTGGTCGTGGGCGGCGGCGATACCGCATCTGACTGCGTCGGCACCAGCTTCCGCCAGGGGGCCATTGCCGTGACACAGCTCGATGTGCGCCCCATGCCGCCCGAGCTGGAGAACAAGCTGACCAACTGGCCCAATTGGGCGGTCAAGATGCGCACCTCGTCTTCCCAGGCCGAAGGCGCCATCCGCGAATTCTCTGCCGGCACCATGAAGATCCTTGCCGATGCCAATGGCCATGTCACCGGCGTCGAATGCGCCCGCGTCGACCGCAAGCGCCAGCCCATTCCAGGCACGGAATTCGTCATCAAGGCCGATCTGGTGCTGCTTGCCATCGGCTTTGCCGGCCCGGTTGCCGAAGGCATGCTGACCGAGCTGGGCGCCGACCTCGACAAGCGTGGCAATCTGTTTGCCGACACCATGAGCTACAAGACCTCGGTGCCCGGCGTCTATGCCGCCGGCGACATGCGCCGCGGCCAGTCGCTCGTCGTCTGGGCCATCCGCGAAGGCCGCCAGGCCGCCCGCTCCATCGACTTCGACCTGATGGGCAAGACGGATCTTCCAAGGTAGGGGATACCCCCACCCAACCTCCCCCTGATAGGGGGAGGAGCCACTTCGGCGCCTGAGCTGACCTGGCGCGAAATCGGAAGGGTCCCTCCCCCTATCAGGGGGACTTCGGAACGGCCGAAGGCAAAATCACGCCAATGGCGTGATTTTAGATTCGAAGGCCGCAAGGGCTACGCCCGCACGGCAGGTGGGGGTATGGTCCCGCCAAAGCGATTCCGCGGAGCCCTTCATGCCCCAAGCCCCCTACACCGTCGACCAGCTCATCTCCGCCAAGGCCATTGCCGCCCGCGTTGAGGAACTGGCCGCCGAAATTACCGAGACTTTCCGCGACACCGACAAGCTCGTCGTCGTCGGCCTGCTGCGCGGCTCCTTCATTTTCATCGCTGACCTGGTGCGCGAGATCGACCTGCCGGTGGAAGTCGATTTCCTCGAAGCCTCCTCCTATGGCGACGCCATGGAATCGAGCCGGGAAGTCCGTATCCTCAAGGACTTGCGCGGCGAGATTGCCGGCCGCGACGTGCTGGTGGTGGAAGACATCATCGACACCGGCCACACGCTCAAGCACGTGCTCGAAATCCTCGAGACGCGCCACCCGCGCCGCATGGAAGTCTGCGCCCTGCTCAACAAGCCGAGCCGCCGGGAGACCGATGTGCCGGCCCGCTGGATCGGCTTCGACATCCCCGACGAATTCGTCGTCGGCTACGGCATCGACTACGCCCAGCGCAACCGGAACCTGCCCCATATCGGGAAGGTGCGTTTCGTAGAGCCCTGACACTTCAGCTCCATCACCTCCCTCCCCTTGATGGGGAGGGCAGCGAAGCTTGGCCGACAGGCCTTAGGAAGCTGGGTGGGGTGACTACTCATCGCAGCGTCACCATTCACCCCACCCTCATTCCCTCCCCCTCAAGGGGAGGGAGGCGCAAGAGCGATACGTCGGTGACTTACATCACCGCGCCGACCTGCCAGGGCACGAATTCATTGTCGCCATAGCCCAGCGCCTCGGACTTGGTGCGCTCGCCAGAGGCGACCTTGAGGATATGTTCGAAAATTTCCTGGCCCTTGGCCTCGATGGAAACACCCTCGACGATATCGCCGCAATTGATGTCCATGTCCTCGGTCATGCGAGCATACATGTCCGAATTGGTGGCCAGCTTTATGGAGGGCACCGGCTTGCAGCCATAGGCCGAGCCGCGCCCGGTGGTGAAGGTCAGCACATTGGCCCCGCCGGCCACCTGCCCGGTCGCCGAGACCGGATCGAAGCCCGGCGTATCCATGAACACAAAGCCCTTTTCAGTGACTTTTTCAGCGTATTCATAGACCGCCGTCAGCGGCGTCGAACCGCCCTTGGCCGTCGCACCGAGGGATTTTTCGAGAATCGTGGTCAGCCCGCCCAGCTTGTTGCCGGGAGAGGGATTATTGTTCATCTCCCCGCCATTGCGACGGGTGTAATCTTCCCACCACTTGATGCGTTCGATCAGCTTTTCGCCCACTTCGCGCGTCACCGCGCGGCGGGTCAGCATATGTTCGGCGCCATAGACCTCCGGGGTTTCCGAGAGGATGGCGGTGCCGCCCTGCTTGACCAGCGTATCGACCGCCACGCCCAGCGCCGGATTGGCGGTAATGCCCGAATAGCCGTCCGATCCGCCGCATTGCAGCGCCAGGGTGAGATGGCTGGCATCCACCGTTTCGCGCCTTGCCTTTGCGGCCACCGGCAGCATTTCCTTGATGCGCTCGACACCCCATTCGATTATCTTGCGCGTGCCGCCGATCTCCTGGATTGTCATGGTCTGGAAGGTGTCGGTTTCGGAAAGATTGTAGACCTCTTTCATCCGGTCGATCTGGAACGCTTCGCAGCCCAGCCCCACCAGCAGCGCCGCGCCCAGATTGGGATTGGAGGTGTAGCCCCACTGCGTCCGCCGGAAGATCTGATAGCCTTCGCCGGAAAGGTCCATAGCGCAGCCCGTGCCATGCACGAACGGGATCACTCCGTCGATCTCGGGATAATCATCCAGCACGCCCGAGCGGTTGATCGCTTCGGCCATGAACTTGGCAACAGTCGCCGAACAGTTCACCGACGTCAGGATGCCCACGTAATTGCGCGTTCCCACCGAACCATTGGCCCGCCTGAAGCCTTCAAAGGTCGCGCGCCGGCTGGCTTCGACCATCTCGACCGGCACCGCGCCTTCCGCAAAAGCATAATCATGGTCCAGCGACCCATCGGGGCCGCCCATGCCGCAATTGTGCTCATGCACCCAGTCGCCCGGTGCAATACACTCCTTGGCAAAGCCGATGATCTGCCCGAATTTCACAACCGCCTCGCCTGCCGCAATCGGGCGCGTGGCAAATTTGTGCCCGCGCGGCACCCGGCGGATGAGGGCGACACCCTCGGGTGTGTCGGTGCCCACCTCAAGATTGGCCAGCGCCACCGCAATATTGTCGGCAGCGTTCAGCACCAGGGTCTTGCCTTGCGGCTGCGTCACTTGATCATTCATCGACAGGGGGCCTTTGGCAGTCGGTTCTCAGCGCTTTACGCCGGCGGATATTCTCGTCAGATTGCGCCCGCAATAGAGAGGTCCGGCATTGTCATTCAAGACATCACTAACTAACATGTTAGCATGAAAACGGAAGCCAGTCCCTACCAATTTCTTGGACAAGCAGGCGATTTCTCGCGCGGCACGGTTACGCTGGACGTGACCAATGCCCTGCGCCAGGCCATTGTCACCCTGGCTCTGCCACCCGGCACCATGCTGGACAAATCCGCCATTTGCAGCCAGTTGGGCGTCTCGCGCTTCCCGGTCAGCGAAGCGCTGGCCCGGCTGGCCGATGAAGGGTTGGTCGATATCGCGCCACAGCGCGGTTCCACCGTCTCGCTGGTCAAGATTGCCGATGTGCGTGAATATATGCTCATCCGCAAGGGCCTCGAAAGCGAGGCTTTGCGCGTCCTGATCGGCAAACACGACACCGAGGTGATCGCAGCGCTGCACGCCAATATGGCAGCCCAGCGCGATGCGGCCTCGCGCGACGACGCGGAAACCTTCCACCAGATCGATGTCGAGTTTCACGATATCATCTTTCGCTCCATGCGGTTGACCAAGGTCAAGTCGATCATCGACAAGGCCCGCGCCAATCTCGACCGCGCCCGGCGCCTCATCATCACGCCGCGCCGCCTCAACCATACGATTGCCGAGCATCAGGCGATTTTCGACGGCATTCTGGCCGCTGATGCCCCCCAGGCCATTGCCGCCATTCGTGCCCATATCGATGCGGTTATGATCGAACTGTTTGCCTTCGCCCAGGAGCAGCCTGCGCTGTTTGCCGACGGCGCCGAATTTACCACCGAAGACAACGACTTCCCCTTCGGCTAGCCGCGAGACGCCTATTCCATGCTCAAACTCATCCCTGCCTTGCTTGGCCCCGAACTGCTCTCGACCCTGCGCGCCATGGGCCATGGCGACGAAATCGTCATTGCCGACGCCAATTTCCCGGCCGAATTCCTCGGGCCCATGGTGATCCGCGCAGACGGCATTTCGGCCACCGACATGCTCGACGCAGTGCTGACCCTGCTGCCGCTCGACCAGTTCGTGGAAGAAACCGCAATCGGCATGGAAGTGGTGGGCGACCCGGCGGCCCGCCAGCCCATCGACGACGAGTTCGAAGCCATTATTGCCCGGCATGAGCCGGAGAAGCGCTACGCCAAGATCGAGCGCTTCGCCTTTTACGACCGCGCCAAGAAGGCGGCGGCCGTCATCCAGAGCGGCGAAACCCGGCTCTATGGCAATATCATTCTCAAGAAGGGCGTCATTCGCCCGCAAGGCTGACGGATTCGACCCTGGCCGCCCTCGACAGACTAACATGTTAGCTCTATAGGCCGACCCATCATTTGGAGGACCCCGCCATGAAACTGCTTCGCGTCGGCGCCAAGGGCGCTGAAAAGCCCGCCATTCTCGCCGCAGACGGTTCGATCCGCGATCTGACCGGGGTCGTGGCGGATATTGGTGGGGCAACGCTGCTCCCCGAGGGTCTGGCGATCATTGCCAACACGGACCTCGATTCACTGCCCACGCTCTCTTCTGACGAGCGCATCGGCCCCTGCGTGGCGAACGTTGGAAAATTCATCTGCATCGGGCTGAACTATGCCGACCATGCCGCCGAGACCGGCGCCAAGATCCCCGAAGAGCCGATCATCTTCATGAAGGCCACCAGCGCCATTATCGGCCCCAATGACGATGTCATCATTCCCAGGAATGCCATCAAGCCCGACTGGGAGGTTGAACTGGCCGTCGTCATCGGCAAGGAAGCCCGCTATGTGGATGAGGCCGATGCCATGGAGCACGTCGCCGGCTATTGCGTCTGCAATGACGTCTCCGAGCGCCATTTCCAGACCGAGCGCGGCGGCACCTGGGACAAGGGCAAGGGCGCCGATACCTTTGGCCCCATTGGGCCCTGGCTCGTCACCAAAGATGAGGTCGCCGATCCGCAGAACCTCAAGATGTGGCTCGAAGTCGATGGCAAGCGCTATCAGGACGGCTCGACAAGGACCATGATCTTCGGCGTTGCCAATGTGGTCTCCTATGTCTCCCAGTTCATGAGCCTGCAGCCGGGCGACATCATCACCACCGGCACCCCGCCGGGCGTCGGCATGGGCATCAAGCCCGAGCCGGTCTGGCTCCAGCCCGGCAATGTCATGCGCCTGGGCATCGAGGGGCTGGGCGAGCAGACCCAGAACGTCAAGGCCTACTCCGCCTGACCCCATCACTCCTCACCTCCCCCTGTTGAGGGGGAGGTAGCGGCGCCTGGCCCGCAGGGCCATAGCAAAGCCGGGTGGGGGTTATTGTAGTGAAAACCCCTTCGGGCTGACCGCAAAATAGCGCCCGATCAGCCCCGCCAGAGGCGGCCAGTTCATCACGTTGACCGTCAGGTCGCGCAGCCAGACATGCCGGTTGCTTTTCGGGACGAACCAGTCGGCCATGCGCCGCCCGGCCTGCTGCTTGTCCAGCACCAATGGCCGCAACTGCGTCTCGAACCGCTCGAGCGCCGCATCGATATCGCTCGCCCCGGTCATCGCCTGCCCCAGCGCCCGGCCGCCGGCAATGGCCAGCGATGCGCCCTGCCCGGCCATCAGCGAAACTGCATGGGCCGCATCGCCAATCAGCACCACGCGCTTGTCGTGCCAGCGCGGCATGGCGATTTGTGCCACCACATCATAGTAGATCTCGCCCGGTTCAGGCATCTTCGCCAGCACCTCCGGCACCACCCAGCCCAGATCGTCAAAGGCCTCATGCAGGATCGGCGCAGGATCACGGGGCCGCTCCTGCGTATCGGCACGCAGCACGAAAAACGCCATGATCTGGTTGGGTTCGACCTCATAGAGCCCGACCAGCCGCTCCTTGATCGCCATCATCTTGAAGTCCCCGCCCAGCGCCGCCGCGACCTTGGCACTCTCAAAGAAATAGGCAGCGGTGTGATAGCCCAATGGGCGGATGAAAGGGTCTTCGGCGCCAAAGACCAGGCTGCGTGTGTGCGAATGAATGCCATCGGCCCCCACCAGCAGGTCTGCACTAAGGACAGCACCATCCTCCAGCGTCAGCGTCACGCCATCGGCCCGGTTGTCGAGTTTGGCGATGTTTGTGCCATAGCGGATCTCGACCGTCTCGGGCAGCGCATCATGCAGCGCCCGCTCGATATCGCCGCGCAGAATGGGAAACAGCTTGCCCTGCGTGGCCCGGCTGATCTGGCGATAGTCCATCGATGATCCGGTGCGGCCCTGCTGGTCGACGAAATCGATCCGCCCGACCCCACGCGCCTTGGCTTCCAGCGCGCCGATCACCCCCAGATCAGCCGCCGCCTCGAAACCCGGCCCATAGAAGTCCAGCATATAGCCACCATCCCGCAGCCCGGGCGCCTTTTCCAGCAGCGTCACCGCCCAGCCGGCGCGCTGCAGCGCCAATGCTCCAGACAATCCAGCAATACCCGCGCCCGATATGATCGCTTTCATGGCCGGGCCTCCTTGGCGCAGATCATCTCCACAAATCGCGCCCAGGCCGCGGCCTGGCTCGCGGCCTCGTCGGGGAACAGATGCCGGTGCAGCGCAAGCCCGTCTCCGGTGACCAGGATCAACGCGGCCAGGGCCTGCCGATCAGCTTCTGAAACCCGGTCTGGCGCCAGCGCTGACAGGGCTGCTTCAAATTGCGCCCTGACCCGCAAGGCCATCTCGGCCAGCTTTTCCCGCAACTGCGCATCGGTCCGGGCCTTGGCCACAAAACCGAAATAGGCGCCCGACAAGGCCGGGTCGGCATCCATGCTGGCCGTCGTATCGGCACCCAGCGCCGTCAACCAGTCCCGCAGTGTCATGTCGGGCGCCGGTTGCATGCTGGGCATGCCCATGAGGAACGCTTCGAAGGCCTCGAGCACGATATCGTCGAGCCGGGCGAAATGATGAAACACATTGGCCTTGCTGACCCCCGCCCGCTCGGCCAGTGCCGATGCCGTCAGCGCTTCCCCGCCGCCTTCCGCCAACAGTCCGATCGCCGCCTCGACGATGTCCTGCCGTTTGTTTGTCCTGCCCATGCAATCACTCCTGCTTGTCACCAATATATACTGACCGATCGATCGGTCTGCAAGTACTTGAGGGAGTTTTTGCGGAGCGTGCGGTCTGCCGAGCCAAGGCTTAGCTTGTGGCCGGACCGCGGGAAGGCTATGGCCTTCATTCGGGAAATGGGGGGACACCATGACCATCTTCGACAATACGCTTGATGCCGATGGCGCCCTGATCGTGGGAGCGGGGCTGGCTGGCCTGTTTACCGCGCTTAAGCTCGCGCCGCGCCCGGTCACCGTGCTCTCGCCCAAGCCACTCGGCATGGGCGCGTCCTCGGCCTGGGCGCAGGGTGGTGTCGCTGCGGCCATGGGAGAGGGTGACAGCCCCCATGCCCATGCCCAGGACACCGAAATGGCCGGCGCAGGCATTGTCGATCACGGCACCGCTGAAGGGGTCACCGCCGAGGCCGTGGCCCGTATTGAAGACCTTGCCCGCTGGGGCACGCCCTTCGACCGCGATGATTTCGGCAATTTCGAACTGGGCCGGGAGGCGGCCCATTCGGCCAATCGCATCGTCAAGGTCGAGGGTGATCGCGCTGGCTGGGCCATTATGCAGGCCATCATCGCCGAGGTCAGGCGCACCCCGTCCATTCGCGTCGTTGAGGGCATCACCGCCCTCAGCCTGGCCCGCGACAATGGCCGCATTGTCGGCGTCTATTGCCGGCGCCTGGGCGACCGCTACTCCGAGCCCATCTATATCCGCGCCCGCGCCACGATCCTGGCCGCTGGCGGGCTGGGCGGGCTCTATGCCGTCACCACCAATCCGCCCGGCGTGCGCGGCCACGCCATGGGCATGGCGGCGCGTGCCGGCGCCTTCATCGCCGACCCCGAATTCGTCCAGTTCCATCCCACCGCCATCGCCACCGGGGCCGATCCGGCGCCGCTCGCCACCGAGGCCCTGCGCGGTGAAGGAGCCATCCTGGTCAACGATCTGGGCGAGCGCTTCATGCCCGCCATCCATCCCGACGCAGAACTGGCGCCCCGCGACATCGTTGCCCGTGCCAATTTCCGCCAGATCCAGTCCGGCCGCCGGGTGTTTCTCGACACAAGGCAAGTGCTCGGCGCCGATATCCTCACCCGCTTCCCCACCGTCTCGAAATATTGCCACGATGCCGGCATCGACCCGGTCACTGATATGATCCCGGTCACCCCGGCGGCCCATTTCCATATGGGCGGCGTCAAGGTGGATGAGCGTGGCCGCTCCTCCCTGCCCGGTCTCTGGGTCTGCGGCGAAGCCAGTTGCACGGGCCTGCACGGCGCCAATCGACTGGCCTCGAACTCCCTGCTCGAGGCCGTGGTATTTGGTGCCCGCATTGCCGAGGACATTGGCGGGCTTGAGCCGGCGCGCGAACTGGCCCCCTTCAAGGGCATTGAGTGGAACGACGCCGAAGGCAACAGGGCCGAGGAAGTGCTACGCAACACGATCGCCGTACAGGAGCTGCGCCGCATCATGAGCGACCTGGTGGGCGTAGAGCGCGATGAAGCAGGCCTCAGGGCCGCCCTCCGGCAGATCGCCCATCTCGAGGCGACGGCCGAACAGGTCACCAGCGCCTTTCTCAACATGACGACCTCGGCCACGCTGGTCGCTGCGGCGGCACTGAAGCGCACCGAAAGCCGCGGCGGCCACTTCCGCCTCGACTACCCCGACCCCAGCGCGGAATGGGAACATCATACGGAGATGACTTTGGGCGAGGCCCTCGCGATCCGTGCCGGGGCTTGACTATTCCGCCAGCAGATAGGTCGCCAGAGCTGTCAGGTCCTCATCAGTCCAGTGCGAAGTGGAATCGCTGATCACCTCCCCCATGGAGCCACCCAGCACATCGAAACCCGGCGTGAACCCGTCCTTGAGCGTCTGCACCAGGGTTGCAACGTCATAGCCCTCCGCCACCAGCGCATCAGCGGTAATGGCCGGCGCCCGGCCTCCGGTGCCGCCGGGCGAGCCGGTCAGCGCCTTGTCCCACTCCAGCGCGCCGAGGGCATTGCGGGGTGAGTGACAGGCCACGCAATGGGCCGGCCCAAATGCGAGATACTTGCCTCGATTGTAGATTTCGGACTGCCCCTCTTCAGGCTCGAAGCGGTTGGGAGAAAAGAACAGGTTCTGCCATCCGGCCATGGCCAGACGGATATTGAACGGAAACGGGATCTGGCTTGGGGCGGCAGGCGTGGCGACCGGCTCGGTGGCCATCAAAGCGGCATAGAGATCGGCGATCTCCTGGTCGCTCATCAGCGTATAGTTTTCGTAGGGGAAGGCGGGGTAGAGGTGCCCCTCCGGGCCCATGCCATTGCTCATGGCGTCGGCAAACTCTGCCAGGGTCCAGTCGCCAATCCCGGCCTCGGGATGGGAGGTGATATTGGGCGGCACAAAGGTGCCGAACGGCGTTTCCAGCCCAAATCCGCCGGCCAGAAATCCGGTACCGGCCTGGTGGTTGGTATGGCAGGCAACGCAGCCGCCCAGCCGGATGAGATAGTCGCCGCGCGCCACATCCCCGACCAGGTCCAGTTCGCGTGCCGGCCCGGCCACCGGCTTGAGCAGAAAGGCTCCAGTGCCAACTCCGATGACCGCAACAGCGATCGCTGCCCACCACCGTTTTCTCATGCCCGTCCCCGCTGCTATCCGCTGGCCGGATCAGACCAGAACCATTTGCAGCGCGCAATCGGTGCGTCAATCAAGAGGCTGCGAGATCGAGCAGCCCGGCAATCCGGTCCTTGCGTGTTTCGGCCACCAGCCGCCCCAACTCGCTGGTGCCCCGCATCAGCACCAGGGTCGAACGGCGCGGAATGGCCAGGTTCCGGGCCAGTTCGCTATTGCCATAATTGTCCCAGTCGACCCGGAGGATGGGGATGGCCGCATAGGCCGCACTTTCGCCCTGCAAGGCGTCGAGCACCCGTTGCTGGGCCGCGCAGGTCGGGCACCAGCTTGCATGGAAATTGATCAGATACGGCGCACCGCTGCCGGCAAGACCCTCGAGTTCGGCCCCGGTATAGTCGATGAACTCCAGCGCTCCTGCGGCACCAGCCACAAGGCTCGCAACGCTGATGCCGGCCAGCCCGGCCAATAGGTGTCGGCGTGTGATCATGCTATTTTCTCCTCAGATGCTCACGGACAGATCGACCAGCCAGGCCGGCAACACGCCCAGCGCCCAGGCTTCCAGCAAACGGTCGATACGGAAAATGATCGCCAGGCCCACCAATGCCAGGCCCACGCCCAGCGCCGTCTTGGCATGAGGCGCGAACTGCATCAGCAACGCACGGCGCCCGGATAGCGCCGCGCGGGTACCATAGGCCAAGCCCAGCACGATGCTCGCGGCACCCAGCGCGAAGAACGCCATGATTAGCCCGGCATAAAACAGGTCCTCGCCCTGGGCGGCCAGCCCGATGGCGCCACCCAGCGTCGGGCCGATACAGGGTGACCAGGCCAGGCCCAAAAGTGCACCGGCCGCAGCCTCACCCCAGAGCCCGCGCCCCTCGACCTGGCCGAGCAGGCGCGTGCTGCCGCTGGCCGTAGCCCCGGCAAGGCGGGAAAATTGGGTTTGCAGGGGTGGGGTCAGCATGACCAGGCCGAAACCCAGCATGGCCCAGCCTGCCCCCAGAGCGATGACGTCCTGCGGCAGGCCCAGCGCACGGGTCAGCGCAAAGGCGCCCAATCCGGCCACGGTAAAACTCACAGCCATGCCGCCGGCCATCGCCAATGGGGCCAGCCGGTGCCGCGCCAGAGCGCTGGCGCCGATCAGCGGCAGCAAGGGCAACACGCACGGATTGATCAGCGTCAGCAGCCCCGCCGCAAATGCCAGAACCAGATCGAGCAAAGCCGCACTCCCATTCCGCTCTTCTCAAGAGACTATACGGAAGCGAGGCGCACAAAGTTACTGCGGCGCGTTGAACTGGCCGTGATCAGTCCGCAAGCACCGCATTTACCTCCGCCCGGCTGGGCGGCTGGCAGCCGATCCGGCTGCAATTGATGCCTGCGACCACGGCGCCGAACCGCAGCATGGCTTGCAGTTGCGATGCATCGAGCGCGGCCAGCGCGCCTGGCTTGAGGGCACCGGCCTCCTCCAGCCAGGTCAGGATGCCGGCCATCAGGCTGTCCCCGGCACCGACCGTATCGCCAAACACTTCGGGTGCGTAGATTGGCGCGGCCGCACTGGACGCACGCGAAAACGCCCGCGAGCCTTCTTCGCCCATTGTCACCACGACCAGTTCGCAATGCGGCCGCGCAAGCAACGCGGCGGCGTGGTCCTCCACGCTCCTGCCCGGCTCGAGCCAGGCGTGATCCTCGTCCGAAAGCTTGACCAGATGCGCCTTGTCGAGAAATTGGCTCAGCCGCGCCCGGTAGCCTGCCTCGTCCGCGATCAGCTTGTCGCGCACATTGATGTCGATGGAGATTGTTGCGCCCCGCTCTGCAGCCGCATCGACGACATCGGCCCACACGACTGCGTCCTCTTCCAGGATCGGACAGAAGCCGCCGATCTGGTAGAGGTCCACCTGTTCGGGCAGCGCCGCCAGCAGGCTGTTCCGGGTAAAGGCCCGGTCGGCGCCGCGTTCAAATACATAGCTGGCCTGCATCTTGGCGTTGAAGCTGACGATTGCCCTGGTGGTCGGCGCTTCGACACGCCCCTCCAGCAGCACTGAAACCCCGGCTTCGGCCAGCGGCGCCAGCAGTACATCGCCATATTCGTCCTGGCTGATCGGGCACAGAAACCCGGTCTGGTTGCCAAGCCTGGACAGGGCAATGGCACAGTTGAACGGTGATCCGCCCGCATGCGCCACCCGCTCCGCGCCCGGCTCGGCCGAGACCGGCACTAGATCGATCAGGCTTTCGCCACCGACAACGAACATGCATTCCTCCCAAGCACAGGCATTGGGCCGCTGCTTACCACTTTCGTATCAGATGTCACCAGCCAGATGCGGCAAACTCCCGCATTTCCGCCACAATCACGTTGACCCACCGAACGGATAATGCTCAATCGGTTCCGGGAATAAGCGCGGAACAGCGCGGCTTTTTGAACTCTGGGGAGGCGCATTCACATGCAAGCGCTCGCCGTGCTGGTCCGGATGATCAGCGCCATCAATTTTGCTGTGGGGCAGATATTGTCCTGGCTGGCCTTGGCCTGCGTGCTGGTGTGCTTCACCGTGGTCGTGCAGCGCTATGTGTTCAACACCTCGACCCTGTGGATGCAGGACCTCTATGTCTGGCTCGGCGGCGCCATGTTCACCGGCGTGGCCGGCTTTGCCTTGCTGCGCAACGACCATGTGCGGGTCGATGTGTTCTACCGCCCCGCTTCGGTCCGCCGCAAAGCCATTGCCGATCTGATCGGCGTGCTGCTGTTCCTGCTCCCCTATGTCTATGTCGTGTGGACCTACACCTTTACCGCCGTCGCCCGCTCCTGGGGCTTTATGGAAGGTTCGGCCAACATTGGCGGCATGCCTGGCCTGTTTATCCTGAAAAGCTTTATCCTGCTCTTTGCCATTCTGGTCGGCCTGCAGGGCCTGGCCATGGCTGCCCGCGCCATTCTGGTGCTGGCCGGCAAGGAAAAGCTCCTGCCCCAGCATCTGCGCTATGAGCAGCAGAACGATGACACCCCACATACTGGAGAGATCGCCTGATGGATCCCGTGCTGCTTGGCGAGATCCTCTCCGCCGTCATGTTCTTTGGTGTCATCGGCGTACTCATGCTGGGCTTTCCGGTGGCCTTCTCGCTGGCCGGCACCGCGCTGATCTTCGGCCTGGTCGGCTGGTGGTTGGGCGTTTACGACCCCTCCAACTATGGCTCGCTGGCCGGGCGCTATATCGGGCTGATGACCAATGAAGTGCTGGTCGCCGTGCCGCTCTTCATCTTCATGGGTGTCGTGCTCGAACGCTCCGGTATTGCCGAACAGCTCCTGCTCACCATGGGCAAGCTCTTTGGCAATCTGCGAGGCGGGCTGGGCCTGTCGGTCATCGTCGTGGGCGCGCTCCTGGCCGCCTCTACCGGCGTCGTCGGCGCCACCGTCGTCACCATGGGCCTGATTTCCCTGCCTGCCATGCTGCGTGCTGGCTATGACCCGAAACTGGCCACCGGCGTCATCTGCGCCTCTGGCACGCTGGGGCAGATCATTCCGCCCTCTACCGTACTCATCTTCATGGGCGACATGCTCGCCGGCATCAATTCCCAGGTGCAGATGGAAAAGGGCAATTTCGCCCCCGAGCCGGTCTCGGTCGGCGCGCTGTTTGCCGGCGCCATCCTGCCCGGTCTGCTGCTGGTCGGACTCTACGCCGCCTACATGATTTTCAAGGCCATCACCGATCCCAAGTCTTGCCCGGCCACCCCGGTACCCGAGGATGAAAAAGCCGGGCTTATGCGCGAAGTCTTCGTCGCCCTGGTACCGCCGCTGCTGCTCATCGTGGCCGTGCTCGGCTCGATCCTGGGCGGCATCGCCACACCCACCGAGGCCGCCTCGGTTGGCTCGGTCGGCGCCATGCTGCTGGCCGTGCTGCGCCGCCGCATCGATTTCTCCATTTTGCGTCAGGCGGTGATCTCCACCGCCACCATCACCTCGATGGTGTTCATCATCCTGTTTGGTGCGGCGGTGTTTTCCATCGTCTTCCGCATGATGGGCGGCGACAATCTGGTGCACGAATTCCTCTCCTCCATGCCCGGCGGTGCCATCGGCGCCATGATCATTGTCATGCTGATCATGTTCCTGCTCGGCTTCATCCTCGACACGTTCGAGATCATCTTCATCGTCATCCCGATCACCGCACCGGTGCTGCTGGCGCTCGATGTCGATCCGATCTGGCTTGGCGTCATGGTGGGCGTCAATTTGCAGACCAGCTTCCTCACCCCGCCCTTCGGCTTTGCCCTGTTCTACCTGCGCGGCGTCGCCTCCAATGCGGTCTCGACCGGCGCCATCTACCGCGGCGCGGTCCCCTTCGTGATCCTGCAACTGATCGGCATCGCCCTGCTCTTCACCTTCCCCCAGCTCATCACCTGGCTGCCGGATCTGCTTTACTAGCGCGCTGCGCTCGATAAGCGGGAACAATGAAACAGCACGGCCCGGATGGTTTCCCATCCGGGCCGTCCCATATCGTCAATCGCCAGTGTATCAGGTCCGCGAGGCGAAGCGCTCGACCCGCTCGGTCTCGCCCAGGACGATGAGCAGGTCGTCCTTCTGCACCACCGTGCTTGCCTGCGCATAGGTGAAGGTCTCGCCCGGGCGCTTGATGCCCACCACTGTGACACCATGCGCTTGGCGGATCTGTGCCTGCTCCAGGGTCTGGCCGACAATGTCGGAGGGCGCACGCGTCTTGACCATGGCGAAATCATTGTCGAGATCGACAAAGTCCATCATTTTGCCGGTGAGGATGTGCGCCACCATCTGCCCCATCCGCGCCTCAGGATAGACCACGTTCTTGATGCCGATGCTCTTGAGTATCTTGCCATGGCGTTCATTTGTCGCCTTGGCCCAGATGGTCGGCACGCCGGCCTCGATAACCGCCAGGGCGGTCAGAATACTGGCCTCCAGATCGGAGCCGATGGCAACGACCACCGTCTTGAACTCGGCTATGCCCAATTGCCGCAGAGCTTCGGGGTTCGCGCAGTCCGCCTGCAGCACATGGGTGAGGCGGCTGGCGGCGTCCTGGACGCGTCCAGCATCCTCATCGACGCCGAGCACTTCGTGTCCCATGCGGATCAGTGCGGATGCAACCGAATTGCCGAAACGTCCCAGGCCGATGACCAGAACGGTCTCGGCCTTTCCGAATGAATGTCTAGCCAACGATAACTCGCTCCTCTGGATAGCGGAAAGCGTTACGGCCGCGACCAATGGCCAGGGCCGTCGCAATGGTGATAGTACCCACCCTGCCCACAAACATCAGCACGATCAGCACCAGTTCTGCCAACGGCGGCAATTGGCCGGTGATGCCGGTGGAAAGACCCACCGTGGCAAAGGCAGAGATTGTTTCAAACAGCACATCGGTCAGCGAATGTTCCGTCACGGACAATATCGTCATCGTGCCCAGCGCTATCAACGACAGCGACAGCAATACCACGGTGAGGGCCTGCCGCTCGATCGGCGTTCCGATGCTGCGTCCGAACATGGCTGCCTCGCGTTCGCCCTTTGCCTCTGACCACACCACGATACCCAGGATGAAGAAGGTCGTGACCTTGATACCACCGGCGGTACCGGCGCTGCCGCCACCGATGAACATCAACACATAGGTCACCGCCAGCGTTTCGTCGGACAGCGCGCTCGTGTCGAGCGCGTTGAACCCGGTCGTGCGCGTGGTCACCGATTGAAAAGCGCTGTTGAGCAGCTTGTCGGCAATGCCCATGGGCCCCAGCGTTGCTGGGTTTTGCCACTCGACCAGCAACACCGTGACAAAGCCGACGAACAACAGGATCGCCGTGCCCCAAAGCGTGATCTTGCTGTGGAGCGTCCAGTTCTGCGGGCCGGCCCTCTTGCGCCCCAGCCGATGGCGCATTTCATGGATCACCGGAAAACCAAGCGAGCTGAATATGATGGCAACCATGATCGGCAACAGGATCAGCCAATCTTTCTGGAAGCCCATCAGGCTGTCCGAATAGGTCGAAAAGCCCGCATTGTTGAAGGCAGAGACGGCGTGGAACAGCCCGTGCCAGGCAGCCGATCCCCAGTCATGGCCATAAAAGAAATGCAGGCGCAGTGTCAGCATCAGGGTCAGCAAGCCTTCGACCACGACCGTGACCAGCAGGATCAGGCGCAGCACGCTGCCCCCATCGGACATGTCGAAATGGCTGCGTTCCGTCTGGGTCCGCAGGCGGTCGCTCAGCCGAAAACCCCGGCCGGCCAGCAGGCCAAGCAGGGTCGCTGCGGCCATGATACCAAAGCCACCGATCTGGAACAGGACAAGGATCACCCCCTGCCCGAATGAAGACCAGTAAACGGGGGTGTCAACCACGATCAGCCCGGTCACGCAGACCGCCGAAGTCGCTGTGAACAGCGCCGTGAGAAAAGGCGTAAACTCCCCTTCCGTGCGGGCGATGGGCAGCATCAGAAGGATGGTGCCCAGCGCGATGGCAAACAGGAATGCCAGCGGCACCAGCCTGGTGGGATGCGTCAGTTGACCAGTCACAGTTTCACTTTCGAACGTCAAACGCGTCGGCGCCGGGGTTGTCTGCCTGTCCTGCCAAAATGACAACCCCTATCAGGCACATCAGCTCTGCATTGAGCGCGTGCCTGTGACGAGGGCCGCGTGCCGTGAACCAATGCGCACCTCACATCGTAAGTTGGTTAAGAGGTATGGCAATGCACAATATGAACTCATTTCCACCCGCTGGAATTGCTGTCGTCATTGGCGCCAGCGGCGGCCTTGGCAGTGCGCTGTTCCGGCCCCTGGCGCGATCCTCGCGGTTTGGTCAGGTGGTTGGACTTTCGCGCAGCGCCGGCAGTATCGACCTGACAAACGAACAGTCCATCGCCACCGCGGCGGCAGCCATCAAGGCCATCGATATGCCCCTGCGGCTTGTCCTGGTGGCAACGGGGCTTCTGCATGATGACCAGTTGCAGCCCGAAAAGAGCTGGCGTCACCTCGATGCGGACCGGCTGGCCCGCAGCTTTGCCGTCAATGCCACCGGACCTGCCCTTATCGCCAAGCACTTCCTGCCGCTCCTGCCGCGCGAGGGCAAGGCGGTCTTTGCTGCCATCTCCGCCAAGGTCGGCAGCATCGGCGACAATCACTTAGGTGGCTGGTATGGTTACCGTGCAGCCAAGGCGGCGCTGAACCAATTGATCCACACTGCCGCCATCGAACTGCAGCGCACCCGCCCCGACGCCTTCTGCGTGACCTTGCATCCGGGGACGGTCGCCACGCCGCTCTCGGCGCCCTTCACAGCCTCCGGCCACGACCCCGTGACCGCAGAATTCGCAGCCGCACGGCTGCTCAGCGTCATCGACAATCTGCGCGCCGCGGACAATGGCCGCATGCTCGACCACACCGGTCAGCCACTGCCCTGGTAGGATCTGGCCTAGCCTCGCAGACCCGGCGCTTCCTGCCCGGTCGCCTCGACATATTCGCTATAGCCCCCGCCATAGGCGTGCACGCCTTCCGGCGTCAATTCCAGCACGCGATTGGAGAGGGCGGCGAGGAAATGCCGGTCGTGGCTGACGAACAGCATGGTGCCCTCGAAGTTCGACAGCGCCTCGATCAGCATCTGCTTGGTCTGGATGTCGAGATGGTTGGTCGGCTCGTCCAGCACCAGGAAATTGGGCGGATCGAACAGGATCAACGCCATGGCCAGCCGCGCTTTCTCTCCGCCTGAAAGCACGCGGCACTTCTTTTCGATATCGTCCCCGGAAAAGCCGAAACATCCGGCCAGCGCGCGCAGGGGCGCCTGCCCCGCTTGCGGAAAGGCGGCCTCCAGCGTCTGGAAAATCGTCATGTCGCCATCAATGACATCCATGGCGTGCTGCGCGAAATAGCCCAGCTTGACGCTCGGCCCGCGCGACACCGATCCCGCATCGGGCTCGGCGGCCCCGGTGACCAGCTTGAGCAAGGTCGATTTGCCCGCGCCATTGACCCCCAGAATGCACCAGCGCTCGCGCCGCCGCACATGGAAATCCAGCCCGTCATAGATCGAGCGGCTGCCATAGGCCTTCTTCACCTTCTCGATGCGCACGATATCCTCGCCCGAGCGCGGCGCCGGGCGGAACTCGAAGGTCACGGTCTGCCGCCGCTTGGGCGGCTCGACCCGGTCGATCTTGTCGAGCTTTTTCACCCGGCTCTGCACCTGCGCGGCATGGCTGGCGCGCGCCTTGAACCGCTCGATAAAGGCAATTTCCTTGGCCAGCATGGCCTGCTGCCGCTCGAACTGGGCCTGCTGGTTGCGGTCGGCAATCTCGCGCTGACCCTGGTAGAAATCATAATCGCCGCTATAGCTGGTCAAGACCCCGGCATCGATCTCGATGATCTTGTTGACGATCCGGTTCATGAAGGCCCGGTCGTGCGAGGTCATCAACAGTGCACCACTATAGTTGGTGAGGAAATTTTCCAGCCAGATCAGGCTTTCAAGATCGAGATGGTTGCTCGGCTCATCGAGCAGAAGCACATCGGGCTTCATCAGCAGGATCCGCGCCAGCGCCACGCGCATCTTCCAGCCGCCGGAGAGCGCCCCGACATCGCCCTCCATCATCTCGGCGGAAAACCCCAGCCCGGCCAGCACGTCACGCGCCCGCCCGTCCAGCGAATAGCCGTCCAGCTCCTGGAACCGCCCCTGCACTTCGCCATAGCGCTCGATAATGGCGTCCATCGCATCGGCCTTGTCCGGGTCGGCCATGTCGGCTTCCAGCACCGCCATTTCGGCCATCAAGTCGCTGACCGGCCCGGCCCCGTCCATCACGGCGCTGACCACCGATTGCCCGCTCATCTCGCCCACATCCTGGCTGAAATAACCAATGGAGGTGCCCCGATCGACCGACACCTGCCCTTCATCGGGCGGCTCTTCGCCGGTAATCATCCGGAACAGCGTGGTCTTGCCTGCCCCATTAGGACCCACCAGCCCGATCTTTTCACCCTTCTGCAGCGCGGCGGAAGCTTCGATAAAGATAATCTGCTTGCCGTTCTGCTTGGAGATATTGTCGAGTTTGATCATGGGAAGGCCTGGGATGCGCGGCGCCTTGACGCCGAAGAAAACGAAGCGCTCCTAAAGCATCCCCGACCGCTCCGGGCAAGGGACCTGGCCGGTCACCTGCCATGCCCAAACAGAAAACCCCGCTGCGGGCGCAGCGGGGTCTTGATTTGGCTGCCGAAGCGGGCCGCGACTATTCGTACTTGATGTACTTTTCGCGGGCCACCAGGAACGGCATGTCGGTACCTTCGGTGCGGGCACGCAGCAGGTTGAAAGCGGAGATGAAGCTCTCGGCCGTTTCCTTGGTCAGCGCATCGCCGCCTTCGCGGATCTCCGAGATCAGCTCCATCGATGCGGTCGCGCCAGCTTCGATGATTTCCTCGGGGAACTGACGGACATTGACGCCATGCTCGTTGACCAGAGCCTGAAGTGCGCGCGGATCGTTGGCATACATGTCCGAGGACACGTCGTCATAGGAGGCCTGGGCCGCAATGCGGACGATTTCCTGCAGGTCTTCGGGCAGCTCGGCCAGCTTGGCCTTGTCGACCACAACTTCGGTGGCCAGACCCGGCTCGACGAAGCTGGGGAAGTAATAGTTCTTGGCGACCTGGTGGAAGCCGAGCGCCAGATCGTTATAGGGGCCGACGAATTCGGCGGCATCCAGCGTACCCGACTGCAGCGCGGCAAAGATTTCGCCGGCGGCGAGATTGGTCACCGAAGCGCCCAGCTTGGCCCAGACCTGACCGCCCAGGCCCGGCGTACGGAAGCGCAGGCCCTGCACATCGGCAACGCCGGTCAGCTCGTTCTTGAACCAGCCACCTGCCTGAGTGCCGGTATCGCCCGAAAGGAAACCCTGCAGGCCGAACTGGTCATAGATCTTGTCCCAGATTTCCTGACCGCCGAGATAGCGCACCCAGGCACCCAGTTCGCGATTGGTCATGCCAAAGGGCACACCGGTAAAGAACGACAGCGCCTGGCTCTTGTTCTGCCAGTAATAGGCAGCGCCATGGCTCATTTCGGCCGAACCGTCGATCACCGCGTCCAGCGCCTGCAGGCCGGGGACCATTTCACCGGCAGCAAACACCTGCACGGTCAGACGGCCGCCGGATGCTTTGGTGATGCGGTCGGCCAGCTTCTGCGCGCCAACGCCCAGGCCCGGGAAGTTCTTGGGCCAGGTGGTGACCATGCGCCAGGTGATGTTGCCCTGGGCAATGGCCGGCGTGGCCAGCGTGGTGGCGGCTGCCGCAGCGCCGATGGTGGCGACTGAAGCCTGCTTGAAGAATTCGCGTCTTTTCATGGGTGTCCTCCCGATAGACTGACAAAGATTATTGTTTCACCGCGCGGCTGGAGCCAGCCGCACCATGCTTGGGCGCTAACAAATCAATCCGCGCTCATTCTGTCCAGCAGCTTGTTGCAGGATATAGCGAATTCGGATGCACCGGTCCTGAAGCGCAAAAAGAATCCGACCGGTCCGGGATTAAATACCGCGCACCGGTGTTTGTGCTCGTAGCGGACCCGCAATTGCGGTCCGCCAACAGGAGGGATGATCCCATGCAATTCCGTTCGCTTCTCGCCGGCGCCACAGCGCTGGCCTTGCTCGCAACCCCGGCAATGGCCGCCGAATATCTCGGCGGCACGGTCATGTCGACCGACATTGGCGGCCAGATGGTCTTGACCGATGCCAATGGCATGACGCTCTACATTTTCGACAATGACGAGCCAGGCGTCACCAATTGCTATGACACCTGTGCCGAGCGCTGGCCCCCGCTCTTTGCTGATGATACCGCGATGGCCGAAGGCGATTTTTCCATCGTCGAACGCACCGATGGCAGCAAGATGTGGGCCTATAAGGACATGCCGCTCTACTACTGGGTCAATGACATGGCCCCCGGCGACACCACGGGTGACGGCGTCGGCGGCGTCTGGCATCTTGCCATCGAGTAAATAGAGCGGTTCCGCTCAGGATATCTTTGGCGTGGTCGATTTTCTCGATGAGCTCGAAGCCTGCGTACCGGCCCTGCGCCGCTATGCCCGCGCGCTCACGCGCAATATCGACCATGCCGATGACCTGGTGCAGGACTGCCTGGAGCGTGCCATTTCCCGCCGGGGCCTGTTTCGCCCGAGCGGCCCCATGCGCCCCTGGCTTTTTACCATTCTTGTCAATCTGCACCGCAATGCGCGCCGCAGCGAACAACGCCGCGGCCCGCATCTGGACGCCGACAGTCTGCCCGAGTTGGGCACGCCGGCGCCGCAACACAGCCATCTGGCGCTGGCCGAGCTTTCCCGCGCCATTGATGGCCTGCCGCTCGAACAGAAGGAAACGCTGCTGCTGGTTACCCTCGAAGGCATGGCCTATGCCGAGGCCGCAAGCATTCTCGATATTCCGCTGGGCACGCTGATGAGCCGGCTGGGCCGCGCCCGCGCCAATCTGCGCCTGTCAACCGGCGAGACCCAGGAACCGCATCTGAGGTCGGTCAAATGATGGATGTCACCCGCGATACGCTGATGGCCTATCTCGACGGCCAGCTTGATGGCGATGCCAGCGCCGCCGTTGATGCCTGGCTGGCCGACAATCCCGATGCCGCCATCGAGCTGGCCCAATTGCAGCGCCAGAACGAAGCCATCAACACCCTGTTTGGCCCGGTGGCGAGCGAACCGGTGCCGCCCCGCCTCAATCCCCATCGCCTGGCCCTGGCGCAATCCCGGCGCCGCTGGCAGGGTGCAGCGCGCGCCGCCATGATTGTGGGCGTATTGGGCATCGGCATTGCCGCCGGCTGGCTGCTGCGCCCGGTCACCGACACGCCCGCGCTCTATAATCGCCTGATTGCCGACGCGGTCAGCGCGCACACGGTCTTTGTCGCCGAAAACCGCCATGCCGTCGAAGTGGCCGGAACCGAAACAGACCACCTGACAAGCTGGCTCTCCAATCGTCTGGGCACCGGGCTCGCCATGCCCGACCTGGCCACCGCTGGTCTCAGTTTTCTAGGTGGCCGCCTGCTGCCTGCCCCCGCCATTCCCGGCGGCCGCGCGGCGCAATTGATGTACGAGGATAGCGCTGGCGAGCGGGTCACGCTCTACATCACCCCCAGTGCCGGCATTGATGGTCCCAATCTCGAACTGGTACGCCTGGGCAGCGACAACGCGCTATACTGGGCCAGTGCCACCATCACCTGCACCATTGTCGGTCCGCAATCCGCCGAGACCCTGCAGGCCATCGCCGACAGCGTCTTCGCGCAATTGACCCCCGCGGCCACGGCACCGGCCTATCGCGAACTCTAGCTGCGCGGCGCTGGTGCGTTGCGCGGCGGAATATCGTTCGAGTATATGTTGTGCAGCCCAACATTGAGGATGTCGCGCTCGCCGCATAGCGCCATGGTGGTGTCGAGTTCCTTGCGGATGATCTCGAGCACGCGGGTCACCCCCGCTTCGCCGCCCGCTCCAAGGCCATACAGCATGGGCCGTCCGATAAAGGTTGATTTCGCCCCATAGGCCAGCGCCTTGATCACGTCCTGACCCGACCGGATGCCGCTGTCGAGATAAACCTCGGTCCTGTTGCCGACACGATCCACGATCTCCGGCAGTACGCGAATGGTCGAGGGCGCTCCATCGAGCTGGCGGCCACCGTGATTGGAGACCACGACAGCATCGGCGCCATTGTCCACCGCCGCCTGCGCATCATCGGCGTCGAGCACACCCTTGACGATCACCGGACCACCGAAGCGCTCCTTGATCCATTTGACATCGCCCCAATTCAGCGTTGGATCGAACTGGCTGGCGGTCCAGGCCGAAAGCGAGGCCAGGTCATGGTCACCGCCCACATGCCCCACAATATTGCGGAAGGTATGCCGCCTGGTGCCCAGCATGCGCAGGCACCACAGCGGATGCTGCATCATCTGCCAGATCGAATAGGGCGTGAACTTGGGCGGCGTGGCCAGCCCGTTCTTGATGTCCCTGTGCCGCTGCCCCAGGATCTGCAAATCCATGGTCAGCACCAGCGCCGAGCACTTGGCGGCCTTGGCGCGGTCGATCAACCGGTTGATGAAATCACGGTCGCGCATGACATAGAGCTGAAACCAGAACGGCGCGCTGGTGTTTTCGGCAACGTCCTCGATCGAGCAAACGCTCATGGTCGAGAGCGAAAAAGGAATGCCGAACTTCTCAGCCGCCCTGGCTGCCTTGATCTCGCCATCGGCGGTCTGCATGCCGCCCGTTGCCGCTGGAGCAATCGCCACCGGCATGGCGATGTCCTGCCCCAGCATCTTGACCTTGAGATTGCGCCCCTCAAGGTTCACTGCCACCTTCTGATTGAGCTTGATCTTGCCAAAATCGCTCTCGTTCTCGCGATAGGTCCCTTCGGTATAGGACCCGCTATCGGCATATTCGAAGAACATCTTGGGCACACGCCGATGCGCCAGCCGCTTCATTTCATCAACGGTAAGGACCTTGTCCATGGCGGTCATGGCGCATCTATCTCCGGCTGTTTGCGCCTGCCCTAACAACTAACATGTTAGCAGTCAATGGAGCCGATTGTCCTTCCCCCGCCCCACCACCAGGGTCGAAAAAATCGTCACGAACCCGAACAGCACCATGGCGCCGGCCAGCACATGGGCCTTGTCCCATTCGAGCCGCTCGACAAAGTCGTAAATGGCGATGGAGAGCACCTTGGTCTGGCCTGGAATATTGCCCCCGATCATCAGCACCACGCCGAACTCGCCCATGGTATGGGCAAAGGCCATGATGGCGCCCACCAGATAGCCCGGGCGCGCCAGAGGCAAAGCGATACGGAAAGACCGCTGCGAGCGGGAGGCGCCCAGCGTGTCGGCCACTTCGAGCACTTCGGTTTCGATGGCGGCAAAGGCGTTGCGCAGCGGCTGCACCATGAAGGGCAGCGAGGCGATCACCGAGCCGATCACCAGCCCCGCAAAGGAAAAGGCCAGCGTCCGCGCACCCCACAAGCCCGCCAGCCAGCCGCCCGGCCCGCTCGGCCCCAGCGCCAGCAACAAATAGAATCCCAAGACCGTCGGCGGCAGCACCAGCGGCAGCGTCACCAGCGCGCCCACCATCTCGCGCCCCCGGCCCCGACCATGCGCCAGCCACCAGGCAATGGGGGTAGCAACCACGATCAGGATCACCGTGACGCAAAGCGCCAGCGCCAATGTCAGAAGGATCGGTGAGAGCAGTGGGTTGAGGTCCATCAGGGGACAGAATATCCCGCCGCCTCGATCACCGCTACTGCCGCATCACTCTGCAGAAAGTCCAGAAAAGCCAGCGCTGCCGGATTGTCTGCGCCCTGGTGCAGCAACACGGCCCCTTGTGCGATTGGCGCGTGCAGTGTCGCCGGCACCAGCCAGATGTCGCCCTTGCCCAGCACCTGGCTGGCCGCGACAAAACCCAGCTCGGCATTGCCGCTTTCGACAAATTGCAGAGTCTGCGAGATGTTCGCGCCGGTGACCAGCTTTGCTGCTATGGCGTCATAAAGCCCCAGCGCGTTCAACGTCTCTACCGCCGCCAGCCCATAGGGCGCCGCATCCGGATCCGCAATCGCCAGTTTTTCGAAATCGCCGCGAAGTGCCGCCTCCCCATCCCCAAGATCGCGCCCTGGTCCGTAAAGCGCCAGCCGTCCCTCAGCATAGACAAAGAAGCTCTCCGCCACCGCCAGCCCCTCGGCAATCGCCTTTTCCGGGCGTTCGGTATCGGCGGCCAGAAAAACATCGAACGGCGCGGCCTGGCTGATCTGCGCATAAAGCTGCCCGGTGGCGCCAAAGCTCAGCACCAGCTCATGCCCCGCCTCAGCCTCGAACAGCGCCGCCAGTTCTTCCGCCACAGCAGTGAAATTGGCCGCAACCGCCACGTTGACGGTTTCAGCCCCGGCGGGGACCACGCCACACGATAATGCGAGCAAAGAAAGAAATGCGATACTAGGGACATTTGTCTTGGTGCTCCGCGCCAGCGCTACCACCGGCTCAGCACCCTCCCCCTTGCGGGGAGGGTTGGGGAGGGGGGCTCGCGCGGTGATTGCCGGTGCGTCGTTCCAATACGGCAACGATCGCGTCATAAACGCCCTCACGGTTTGTCAGCACATCTTTGTTCGAAAATCGCAGAACCTGAAACCCACGATCCGCTAGATACTGATCTCGCGTCGCATCATTGAGTTGCACGACCGGTTGCCCGTGCGTTTCGCCGTCGATCTCAACGACTATCCCGGCATGGAGGCACGCAAAGTCAACAAAATAGGGACCAATCTCAACCTGCTTCCGGAAGTGCCAACCATTGGTCCGGAGCGCATAGATGGCCGCCAGAAGACGCGCTCGGCCATTGTTGGGTTTGCCCGCAGTTTTCGGCGAAGCTGCTTGCTCAACAGACCCCCTCCCCAACCCTCCCCGCAAGGGGGAGGGTGTCGCACCGTGCCGGCCACAATATCGCGGCTAGTTCCCAGTTAGCACCTGTCGTTTGACGGTTGAAGTTGGAAGGGGGGCCACAAGCACACTCGGACCCGGAAAATCCAACTTGCTCCGATCCCGACCTCAGCCCAGCCTACCCCCTGAGCGCGCTCGCCTCTTTTGCCAGCGCCTCGATCCGCGCAAAATCGCCATTCGCCAGCGCGTCCGCCGGCATGATCCAGGAGCCCCCCACGCAGATCACATTGGGCAGCGCCAGATAGGTCTTGGCCTTGGCCGGGTCGATACCGCCGGTGGGGCAAAAGGTGATGTCGGGCAATGGCGAGGCAAAGGCCTTGAGCACTGGTGCACCGCCCAGCGCTTCAGCCGGAAAGAATTTGAGGAAGCTGTAGCCGCGCTCGGCCGCCGTCATCGCCTCGGTCGGGGTGCCGATGCCCGGCAGCAGCGGAATGGCCACGTCCTCGGCCGCATCGAGCAGGCGCGGCGAGGCGCCCGGCGACACCATGAAGCGGCAGCCGGCATCCACCGACTGTTTCATATGTGCCGCATTGCGCACCGTGCCCGAGCCAACGATAGCCCCGCTCACCTTGGCCATTTCTTCCATTACCTTGAGCGCATTGGGCGTGCGCAGCGTCACTTCCAGCACCGGCAATCCGCCAGCCACCAGCGCCTCGGCCAGCGGTCGCGCCTGGGCCACGTCATCGAGAATGATGACCGGCACGACCGGGGCAAGCGAGAGAATGGAGCGGATGGCGTTGGCGTCCTGCGGCATGGCTTTGATCTCTTGGTGGGAAGAAGCTGGTTTTGAGGGTTAGGCGGATGGTGAATTTCCTGCAAGAGCGTTCATTGAAATGAAAGTCAAAAATACCTAGGTTCCGCCACGGCGCGACGAGACGCGCTATCAACTGTCGGTCCTTGGACAGCGCCGGCGCGGCCCTCGCGTCTGGCAAAGCCCCGATGGTGAGACCGGGAGGCCCATATGGTGCACACGATCAACGCGGTGACCCCGCTCACCGAGGCCCGCGCCATTTTGGCCGACAGCTTCGACCTCAAATATTCCAAGGCGGTCGAACGCGCCACCGACAAGATCTTCGACCGGGTCAGGGACAAGATCCCCGAGATCGAATGGCCCTTCTATGCGCCGCTGATCTTCCAGATCAACCGGCTCAAAAAGGAGAAGGACGCGGTCATCCTCGCCCATAATTACCAGACGCCGCAGATTTATCACGGCGTGGCCGATGTGGTGGGCGACAGCCTGCAGCTTGCCGTGGAGGCCACCAAGGTCACCCAGTCGGTGATCGTGCAATGCGGCGTGCACTTCATGGCCGAGACCTCAAAACTGCTTAATCCAGACAAGACCGTCCTCATTCCGGACAGCCGCGCCGGCTGTTCACTCTCTGAGAGCATCACCGCCGAGGATGTCGTGGCCATGCGCGAACAATATCCCGGCGCCCCGGTCGTCACCTATGTGAACACTTCGGCCGCCGTAAAAGCGGTCACCGATGTGTGCTGCACTTCCTCCAACGCGCTCGACATCGTCAATCGCGTCGAAGGCGACACGGTCATCATGATCCCGGATCAATATCTGGCCGCCAATACCGCCAAGAAGACGAAGAAGAAGATCATCACCTGGGCCGGCGCTTGCGAGGTGCACGAGACCTTCACCGCCGAGGACATTTCAGAGCTCAGGCACGCCTATCCCACCGCCAAGATCATCGCCCATCCCGAATGTCCGCCCGAGGTGATCGACGCCGTCGATTTCGCGGGGTCCACCGCTGCCATGATCGATTGGGTCAAGACCAACAAGCCGCCCCGCGTCGTCATGGTCACCGAATGTTCCATGTCCGATAATGTGGCCAGCGAGACCACAGGCGTTGATTTCCTGCGCGGCTGCAACATCTGCCCGCACATGAAGCGCATCAATCTCGAAAACGTCCTGTGGTCGCTGCATACCGGCACCGAGGAAGTGACCATTCCGCAGGACATCATCGCCCCGGCTCGCCGCGCGGTGGAGCGGATGATCGAACTCAGCCGCAAGGGCGACTAGGGCCGCTTCGCGATCAGGTCGATCTCCACCAGCGCCCCGACCGCCAGCGCCGTGACACCAATGGTGGTGCGTGCCGGCAGCTTGCCCGGTGCAAAGAAACGCGGCCATAGCGCGTTGAGCGCCGCATAATCGCGCTCGAACTGGGTGAGATAGATGCGCGCCATCGTCACATGCTCCAGTCCCAGCCCGATCCCGTCCAGCACGATCCTGAGATTGTCGATCACCCGTTCGGTCTGCGCCTCGATGCCTTCGGGCAAGGGCGCATCCGGCGCCGCCGGGTCAGTCGGCATCTGTCCGGTGACAAAGACAAAGCCATCGGTTTCCACCGCATGGCTGAACGGAGCAACCGGACGGGGCCCGGAGGAAATCATGTGGTAGAACAACTCACTCATCGGCGTGGCAACCTCTAGCGGATCAGACCCGCAAGACGAGCCTGCCCGGAGGGGCCTGTCAACCGCCCGTGAAGTGACTTGCCCCGGCGGGTCGAACCCGTCAGACTTGCCTTTGCTATGAGCACGCTGCACCGACTGGTCTTTGCTGCACTGCTGCTGGCCCCGGCGCCAATCACCCCGGGCCTCGCCCAATCCTATGGGCAAAGCGAAGCGCAGTCGGCCCAATTGGATGAACTTTTCGATCAGCTCTCCGCGGCCACCGACGCCCAGACCGCCCGAACCATCGCAAACGACATCTGGCAGATCTGGATCCGGCCCGATGATCCGGTCCTTGCGGCACGGGTGGCCGAAATCATGTCGGCTGGAGGCTTTGCCGGGCCGGCCAGCCAGATTCCGCTGATCGACGCGCTGATCGCCGATTATCCCGACTATGCCGAAGGCTGGAATCTGCGCGCCACCGCGCACTTCCTCAATGGCGCCTATGAGCAATCGCTGGCCGACATTGTCGAAACGCTTGATCGCGAACCGCGTCATTTCGGGGCACTGTCCGGCCGGGCCCTGATCTACCATGCTCAGGGAAAGCGCGACCTGGCCCTTGAAGCGATCACGCAGGCGCTCGATATCCATCCCTTCCTCGCCGAACGCGCCCTGTTTCCCGAACTGGGCCCGCCCCCCATCCGCAGCTAGAGTGCTTCCGGCCAAACTGGCAACGGCTTTGCGGTTCGGAAGCGCGGAAAATAGACAGCAAGCCCAAATAGGACAGACCACATTATGAGTGATGGCGACTACACCATTCACCACGAACAGGGCCCGACGCGCGGCCGCTATTTCATCCGCCTCGCCCCCGGCGCGGAAGCCGAGATGACCTATAGCAGGACCGGCGATGGGCCGATGATCATCGATCACACCGGCGTGCCCCCCGAATTCGAGGGGCGCGGCATCGCACTCCAACTGGTCAAGGCGTCCATCGCGGATGCGCGCGAGCAGGGCTTCAAGATCACCCCGGTCTGCCCCTATGTCGTGGTGCAATTCCGGCGTCACCCGGAATGGCGCGACCTGCTGGCCTAGCGCCTGGGCATATTCGCATTCGCCATGGTGATCTGACGCGTTCGCGTCACCCCCGCGCACTCTGCGGCGGCTGCATCAACTCGGCGTCGAACACCACGACCATGTTGCGGCCGCGCGCCTTGGCCATATAGAGCGCGGTGTCGGCCATGTCGGTGGCAATGTCCAAACCGTCTCCGGCCTCCGCCAGACAGGCGCCGGCACTGACCGAAACCGACACAGTCCGGGCCTCTTCGATCTGGATGGGATTTTCGTCGATCGCCAGCATCACCGCATGGGCCATGCCGCGCAGCCGTTCCGGACTGCATTCGGGCAAGAGCACAATGAACTCGTCCCCGCCCCAGCGTGCACAGCTATCCTTGGGGCCGAGCGCGCCGGCAATGCGCCGCGCCACTTCGAGCACCACAGCGTCGCCGGCCGCATGGCCATGAGTGTCATTGATCGTCTTGAAGCGGTCGATATCGACGAGCAGCAGACCAAAGCTCCCCAATAGGCTCGCATCGGCATGAGCGGCCTGGAACCCGCGCCGGTTGAGAATACCGGTCTGCCCGTCCTTGAACGCCAATTGCTCCAGTTCCCGGGTCCGCTCGCGCACCCGGGCTTCCAGCAGCCGCGTATTGTCGTCCACCGCGGCCGCCATTTCGGTGAAGCTGGCGGCCAGCCGCCCGATCTCGTCCTGGGCTCCGGTGCCCATGCTGAGCGCCGGCCCGTAGTCACCACCCCGGGCGCTGCGCACCACGCCTTCAAGCGCCTTGATCCGGTCGAGGACAGCCCGCTTGAACACCACCATGGCCAGCCCCGTCACCAGCGCCATCACCGCAACCAGCAGCAGCCCCACGGGCAGGAACAACCGGCGGTCAATGATGGCGTCGAGGTCCATCAGCGTCACATTGTACCAGCCGAGCTTGTCGAGATAGCCCACACCCACCAGCGTCTGCTTGCCATCAATGGTGACAAAGGCAGACTGCGCCAGCGCTGCCCCGCGGGTGACGCTTTCAAACAGGCGCTGCAGCACCGCCTTGTCTTCCGGCCCATCGACAAGGGAATAAACGCTGCGCTTGTCACTCATGTCCGAGGACAGGCTGGCAAGGCTCACCAGATTTTCGTCCCGATGCGCCTGCACCTGCCCCTGGCGATCGACAAACATGGAGACCACGCCGCGCTGGGGCACATTGACCACTTCCTGGATGAAATCGCTCAGGTCGATGCCGGTGCCGAGCACGCCGAGCACCTTTTGCCCCTCGCGGATGACGCAGTTCATCCAGACCTTGGTGACGCGCAGATTGGCGTCATTGTCGACATTGAGGTGGCAGCCCTCACCCAGCGCCTTGGTGGCAAAATACCAGGCGTCGCGGGGGTTCTGGGGGTCGACGGCATAGCGCAACTGATCCCCGGCATAGGCATTGGCCGCATCGTTGAAGTAATAATTGCCCGAGGCGTCGATGGTGAAGAAATAGGAGTGGTCGGCAAAATTCTGTCGGAAATGCTCCAGCTCGGCGATACCGCGCCGCGCCAGCACCGGATTGTCCTCATCCAGCGCCCAGTCGCGAATGGCCTGGCTGCCCGCCAGCGTTTCGGCCAGAGAAACTTCCCGCACCAGCGCCCCGAGGCCCCGGTGCCGGTCATACAGCACCTGTTTTTCCGCAAACAGCGTACCGAGCTGGATGACCGTCGAATTGATCACCCAGTTAAAGGCAAAATAGGCCGGCACGGCGACTGCGCCAAAGCCCAGCAGCACAAAAATCAGAACCCTCAGGGAGAGAGTATCGGATATGCGACGCCCAAAGTTGAAGATGGCCGCCCTCGTCCAGCTATTGGCACCAACTGCCATCAACCTGCCCGCAAACGCCTCAAGAAGCTGTTAACGCTTTGGCAAGTCTGAACACAATTTAGAGGAAAGCCTGAATTGCCGTCAGCTCGTCCTGCCGCAGTTCATGCCCGCCCTCATGCCAGGCCAGTTTGGTTTCGGCGCCATTGGCGCTGAAATAATCGGCCAGCACCTGGGTCGCGCTCGCCGGGGCGATGGGGTCGCGCCGCCCGGCCGTGATCAGCACCTGCCGGCCCGCAAAATCCACCGCCGGTGGGGCAAAGGGAATCAGCGGATGCATAAGCACCGTCTGGTCGAACAGGTCGGGACGGGCAAACTGCATGGACGCCAGGATATTGGCGCCGTTCGAATAGCCCAACCCGATTACCCGTGAGGCCGACCCGGCCTGTTCGCGCACGAATTCGCCCATCGCCCTGGTGCGCAGGGCCAGATCGTCCATGTCATAGACGCCCTCCCCGGTGCGCCGGAAATAGCGCAGCGCGCCCTGTTCGCTGACATCGCCGCGCGGCGCGACACGCCTGACGCCCGGCAGCAATTGCCCCGCCAGCTCGAAGAACTGGTTTTCGTCGCCACCCGTGCCGTGAAACAGAAAAATCACCGGCGCTGCGGCATCGCCGGCAGGATCGGCGCGAAACTGATAGCTGGACATGGCAGAACTCCTTTGCCCCCGATATTGAAGCTTTCGGCCCGAAGGGCAATGCACCAGCCGGACCACGCACTGTTGAGCAATGCGAAACAATCGCGCCGCTGCCCCAATTGCGCGCCGCCCAGATCGGGCTATGATGAGCCATGTTCCTGTCCGTCTTCGACGTCTTCAAGATCGGTATCGGCCCGTCCAGTTCCCACACCATGGGACCCATGACCGCCGCACGCCGTTTCCTCGATGATCTGGGTGCCGGCACCTGGCCGCGCGCCGCCCGCGCCCGGCCAGCCGCCATCACCGCCAGTCTGCACGGTTCGCTCGCCTTTACTGGCATCGGCCATGGCAGCGACCGCGCCGTCATTCTGGGCCTCGCCGGAGAGGATCCGCGCACGGTTGACCCCGACGCCATGGACCCCATCATCGCCGAAATCCGCCAAACCGGCCGCGTGAGCCCGCCGGGCCACCCCGCCTATCGGTTCCGCCCGGCGGTCGATCTGGTGCTCGACAAGCAGACACCCTTGCCAGGCCATCCCAATGGACTGCAGTTCTGCGCCTTTGACAGCGACGGCCAGCTCCTTCTGCGCCGGGTCTATTATTCCATCGGCGGCGGATTCGTGGTGACGGCCGAGGAACTGGACGCCGTGCGCACCGCCTCACCCGCAGAGGCGGATGTGCCCTGGCCCTTTGCCGATGCGCGCGAAATGCTCGACATGGCCGGGCGCTCGGACCTCTCGATTGCCGCCATGAAGCGCGCCAATGAGGAAGCGCGCCTCAGCCGGTCCCGCCTCGACCGCCAGCTTGACGAGATCTGGCAGACCATGTCGGGCTGCATCGACCGCGGCCTGCATCAACGCGGCGAACTGCCCGGCGGTCTCAAGGTCAAGCGGCGCGCCGCCGCCATCCATGCCACCCTGCAGGACAAGTGGCAACGCAACGAAATCGACCCGCTGGCGGCCAATGACTGGCTCAGTGTCTTTGCCATGGCGGTCAATGAGGAAAACGCCGCCGGTGGCCGGGTCGTGACCGCGCCCACCAATGGTGCGGCCGGGGTCATCCCGGCGGTCATGCGCTATGCGATCCAGTTCAATGCCGGCACGGGCGACACGGCCATTCGGGATTTCTTGCTCACCGCCGCCGCGATTGGCGGCATCATCAAACATCGCGCCTCGATTTCGGGCGCGGAAGTCGGTTGCCAGGGCGAAGTGGGATCGGCCTCGGCCATGGCCGCTGCAGGCCTTTGCGCCATCCTGGGCGGCACGCCGGAGCAGGTGGAAAACGCCGCTGAAATCGCGCTCGAACACCATCTGGGCATGACTTGCGATCCCGTCGGGGGCCTCGTGCAGATCCCCTGCATCGAACGCAATGCCTTCGGCGCGGTCAAGGCCGTCACCGCCGCCTCTTTGGCCTTGAAGGGCGACGGCACCCACGCCGTGCCGCTCGACGCCTGCGTCGAAACCATGCGCCAGACCGGCCAGGACATGAGCGAGAAATACAAGGAAACCAGCCTTGGCGGCCTCGCCGTCAATGTGGTGGCCTGCTGACGCCTACCTCCGGTAGCCCACATCGATCACCGCGTGACCCTCGGTCAGGCGCGAAACACAGGCACACATCTTGTGCCCCTCCGCCTTTTCCTCGGCGCTGAAGAACACGTCGCGATGGTCGATCTCCACGCCCTCCCCCAACACCTGCACGGCGCACAGCCCGCACTCGCCGCGCCGGCAATCGTGGATCATCTCGACGCCCGCGCCGATCAGCGCATCGAGCAGCGACTGGTCCGAACGCACCGCCACCCTGGTGCCGCGATTGAGCACTTCGACGCTGAACGGCTTTTCGGCAAACAGCCCGCTATCGCCGAACACTTCATAGCGCAGCCGGCTCACCGGACGTCCCGCCGCCGCCCAGGCCGCCTTGGCCGCTTCCAGCATGCCGATGGGGCCGCAAAGATAGCATTCGGCATCGGCCGGCAGGGCGGCAAATTCAGCCGCAAGGTCGATATGCTGGCCTTCTGCATTGTCGCGCAGGACCAGCCGGTCACCCAGCAGCGCCTCCAGCTCGTCGGCAAAGGCCATCAGCGCCCGCGACCGCGCCGCATAGACCACCCGCACCGATGCACCCCGCGCCACCAGCGCCTTGGCCATGCCATAGATCGGGGTAATGCCGATGCCGCCGGCCAGCAACAGATAATGCTTGGCCCGCCAGCTCAGCTCGAACCGGTTCTCCGGCAGGGTCAGGCGCACGTCCTGCCCTTCCTCAAGGCTCCACATATAGCGCGAGCCGCCACGGCTCTTCGGATGCAGCTTGACCGCCACCGCGATCTGGCCCGGCGGAGCGGGAATGACCGTATAGGTGCGGTTGGCTGCCTCCCCGTCGATCTCGACGCGAATATTGCTGTGCGAGCCGGGATCGAAGCGCGGCACCGGCCCATCCACCGCAAAGCCGATATAGCGCACATCCTCGGCAATCTGCCGGAGTTCGGCGACTTTCGCGTCCCGCCATTCCACTTTGTTGCGCATGAGCTTACCCCACCACCAGAGACAGCGCCGGCACGCGGCGGATCAGGCTGCGATCCTGGTCGAGCACGAATTCCAAATTCTGCCGGGCCAGGCGCGCATGTTCGCGCGCCAGCGCCTCGGCGCGGCTACCCTCACGCAGTGCAATCGCTTCCACCATTGCCCGGTGCTGGGTCTGCGCGCCGTAGAGCGAGCGGCGAAAGGCCTCGACATTGGCCTGCTTGTCGAGAAAGGCGCTGGGCGAGGCAAAGGGCAGGCTGGTCACCCGCTCGATTTCACGGCGGATGGTCTGGCTGGCCAGCCCCCAGAGCTTTTCGTGAAACGCGGCATTGAGGTCGACATAGCCATCAAAATCCATGTCGGCGACATCGCCCTTGAGCGCCTCGTCAATGCCTTCGAGCAGCCGCGTCAGCTCGCCCATCCGCGCCGGGGCCACGCCACGCTCGGCGGCCAGGCGCAGCGCCAGCCCCTCAAGCGTTCCGCGCAATTCGATGGCGTCGATCACCTCTTCGCGCGAAAAGCTGCGCACCGCATAGCCGCCCGAGGGAATGGCCTCCACCAGCCCCTCCTGCCCCAGTTGCGCCAGGGCGGCCCGAAGCGGCGTGCGCGAAATGCCCAGCCGCTCGACCAGTATCAGCTCCGACAGCCGGGTGCCGGCGCGCAATTCCCCCGAGACGATCAGGTCGCGCACCCCCATCAGGGCGCGCTGGGACTGGGCCGCACGGTTGGATACGCCGCTCATTCCGCCGCCACCTGCACCGCATTTTCGTCCTCGATCATGCGATCAATCAGGCGCCGCGCCCACATCGACCCCGCATCGATATTGAGGTTGTAGATGACGTGATCGGGATTGTCGTCGATGGCCTTCTGCTGGGCTTCGAGAATCCGCTCATCCTCGCGGAAGATCGATGACACGCCCTCGCGCAGTTCATGCGTGCGCGCCTGCTCGTCCAGCTTGTAGTTGCGCGCAAAGGCCCAGAAATAATGGCAGGTCTTGTCGGTTTCCGGCGTCATGGTGTTGAGCACGAAGCCGTTGACGCCCTGGCTGCGGTCGCCTTCCGGCGCGCCGGTCCCGGTGGGGGCCACGCCCACATCGATGGCAATGGTCGAGGGCGCCTGGAAGTTGATGATCTGCCAGCGGTCGACATTGCCCGGCTTGCCGAGCTGGCCACGCCAGAAGGGCGGCGCGTCGATATCCTTCATCCAGCGGGTAATCGTCGCGGTGCGATCAGTATGGGTCGCCTCGAACGGCGCCTCGGCCACGGCGCGATTGCCTATGGACGAGCCATGCACATAGGTCTCGTGCGTCAGGTCCATCAGATTGTCCACCACCAGGCGATAATCGCATTTGGCGTGGATGTACTTGCCGTCCGCCGCCCAGTTCGGATCCTGGTTCCAGTGCAGGTCCGGCACCAGGTCGGGATCGGCCAGCGCCGGGTCGCCCATCCAGAGCCAGACGAAACGGTGCCGCTCGACCAGCGGGTAGGATTTGACGCAGGCCGAGGGATTAATGGTGTCCTGCGACGGCATGTATACACATCGGCCGGTATCGTCGAATTCCAGGCCATGATAGCCGCAAATGACATTGTCGCCGTAAAGCTCGCCCATCGAGAGCGGCAACAGCCGGTGCCAGCAGGCATCGGCCAGCGCAACCGCCGTTCCATCCTGCTTTCTATAGAGAACAACGGGCTTGTTGCAGATGGTGCGCGCCAGCAGATCGCGCTTTACCTCGACATCCCAGGCAATCGCATACCACGCATTGAGCGGAAAAGTGGGGCCAGCCATGATCCAGGTCCTCCTCCTGTTTCCGCCTAGAAAATACCACCTGTATACAGAAATCAAGAGGGCCATTGCCAAAGCCGCGTCGAGCGGCCATCACTGCACACAAATCAAGAACCCTGAGAGGAGCTCCCATGGCCGTTGCAAAGCCGCCCTACCACGCCGATGTCGTCGGCTCGTTCCTGCGCCCCGACAGCATCAAGCAGGCCCGCAAGGCCCACTTCGAAGACAAGTCCATCAGCGCCGAAGAGCTCGCTGCCATCGAGGATCAGGCCATTATCGATGTCATCCGGATGCAGGAAGATGCCGGCCTCAAGGCGGTCACCGATGGCGAATTCCGCCGCGCCTGGTGGCATTTCGACTTCATGGGCATGCTCAACGGCCTCGATATCATCCAGCGCGAAGGCGGCGGCATCCAGTTTCACGGCGTCCATACCAAGCAGGACGTGCCGGTGATCAGCGACAAGCTCAGCTTCCCCGCCGATCATCCCATGCTGGAGCACTATAAATTCGTCGCCGCCAATACCAAGGTGACGCCGAAAATCTCCATTCCGGGCCCCAGCGCCATCCACTTCCGCATTGCCGATGACGACATCGCCGTCACCGAATACAAGCACGATGCCGAGGCCTATTTCGAGGCCATCACCGCCACCTACAAGGACGCGGTAAAGGCCTTTTACGATGCCGGCTGCCGTTACCTGCAGATGGACGACATCTTCTTTGCCTATCTCTGCGACCCGAAAATCCGTGCCGAGCGCAAGGCCAATGGCGAGGACCCCGATTGGCTGATCGGGCGCTACGCCAGGATGATGCATGATGCCATTGCCGATCGGCCGGACGACATGCTGATCGGCATGCATATGTGCCGGGGCAATTTCAAATCCACCTGGGTGGCCGAAGGCGCCTATGACCCGGCGGCCGACGCCATTTTCAACCAGACCGATGTCGATATCTATTTCATGGAATACGACACCGATCGCGCTGGCGGACTTGAGCCCCTGCGCCTGTTGCCCAAGGGCACCAAGCGCGTGCTGCCCGGCTTCATCACCACCAAGACGCCCGAGCTCGAAACCCTCGACGACCTCAAGCGCAAATTCGATGAAGCGGGCAAATATGCCGATCTCGATCAGCTCGGCATCGCCCCGCAATGCGGCTTCGCCTCGACCGAGGAAGGCAATGACCTGACCCTGGACGACCAGCGCCGCAAGCTCGACCTCCTGGTCGAAACCGCCGAAGCGATCTGGGGCAAGGTTTAGTCCCTGGTGACAAACAGGCCCGCGTCCTGGCGACGCGGGCCACACTGACCTAAGTCGCTCAGACGCAGAAAAAGGAAAACCCCAGCAACTCGGGCGAGTTACTGGGGTTCTTTGGTTGCGGGAGCAGGATTTGAACCTGCGACCTTCAGGTTATGAGCCTGACGAGCTACCGGGCTGCTCCATCCCGCGTCAAACAGCGCTGCCTTGCGGCGCGGTGTGAGGGCTATATAGGGGGTGAACCGGCAGACCTCAACCCCCTCCGGCGCTTTCCGTGACGCTTTTTTGACGCCGCCAGCAAAAGCGCCCGACTGCCATCCCTGGCCCTGTGGAAAAACCTATTCATCGGCAAATGCCGCTGAACCGCTTCCATACCAGTGCCGCCTGGTTTAGGGTCCGGCGCGATTCACGCCAAAGGTCTCGGGGAACACCACATATGAACTTGAAAAAGCTCGGCCGCACGGACGTTTCGGTCACCGATATTTGCCTGGGCACCATGACCTGGGGCAGCCAGAACACCGAGGCCGAGGGCCATGCCCAGATCGCCATGGCGCGCGACGCCGGCATCACTTTCATGGACACCGCCGAAGTCTATGCCGTGCCCGGCAGTCCGGAGACCAGCGGCCGCACCGAGGAAATCATCGGCAACTGGTTTGCCGCCAATGGCGACCGCGACAAATGGGTGCTGGCCACCAAGATCGTGGGCGGCGGCAATGCCCATATCCGCAATGGCCGCCGCCCGGACGCAGCCTCGGTGCGCGAGGCGATCGAGGGGAGCCTGAAACGTCTCAAGACCGATTATGTCGATCTCTACCAGATCCACTGGCCCAGCCGCGGCCACTATAACTTCGAGAATTACTGGCGCTACGCCCCCGAAAAGCAGGACACAGCCGACGCACTTGCCAATATGGAAGAAGTGCTCGGCGCGATGGGCGATCTGGTCCGCGAGGGCAAGATCCGCCATTTCGGCCTCTCCAATGAAACCACCTGGGGCCTGGCCCAGTGGGTGCGGCTCGCCGAGGAGAAGGGTCTGCCGCGCGCCGTCTCAGTGCAGAACGAATATAGCCTTATCCGTCGCATCTTCGATCACGACATGGCTGAACTGAGCCACCACGAGGATGTGGGCCTCTTGGCCTATTCGCCGCTGGCCGGCGGCATGCTCTCGGGCAAGTATTTCAATGGCGCGACGCCCAAGGGCAGCCGCAAGGACTATCAGAAGGGCTTCTGGCGTTTGAACGACCAGTCCGACGCCGCCACCCGGGCCTATCACGACGTCGCCGCCCGTCACGGGCTCGACCCGGTGCAGATGGCCATCGCCTTCTGCCGCACCCGGCCCTTCATCACCTCGACCATTATCGGGGCCACCAGCACCGACCAGCTCACCCAGGTGCTCGGCGCCCTTGAGGTGACCCTGTCGCCCGAAGTGCTGGCCGATATTGACGCCACCTACCGGCGCTTCCCACGCCCGGTCTGATGAGACCGCATGGGCCGGCCCGTCCGGCCCATTTTCTTTTCCTCGGACTGGTGCAGGCTGGTGGCGTCGCTATAGTCGGGTCCGATCAGCCCTGCGTCGGAGCCAGCCCTTGACCACCCTCATAACCTCGGTTTTCCCGCTGCTGGCCTATCTGGCCTATAACATCATCGTGCCGCTGATCGAGCGGGCGCGCCCCTCGCTCTCGGTGATCATGAACATGCAGCGCCGCCGCTGGGTGGCCAACGCCTCCAGGCGGGAAAGCCCGTTCGATGCCATCCTTTCGGGCAACATCATGGGCTCGGTGAGCTTTCTGGCCTCCACCTCGGTGCTGCTGGTGCTGGCGGTCTTTGCCGTCTTCGGCCAGTTGCCCACCCTGATGCAGGCGCTCGATTCCCTCTCGCTCGAACGCACCTATACCGTGCTCGACGTACAGATCCATCTCGGCGTCATGCTGGCCATGTTCGTCATGGCCTTTTTCGCCTTCACCCTGTCCCTGCGCCAGTTCAACCATTTCTGCATCATGCTCGGCGCCCTCGAACATGATCGAGACGCCACTGAAGAGGAAATTGACGCCATCGCCCAGATGAACGGGCTGGGCGCCCGCAATTTCAATTCCGGCATCCGTGCCTATTATTTTTCCGTCGCCACCGTTGCCTGGTTCGTGTCCGAATGGCTTGCGATTGCGGCGTGCCTGGTCACCGTGCTGATCCTGGCCCACCGCGAGTTCTTTTCTTCCGCCCATCGCACCGCCGCCTCGGCGGCCGTCATTGCCGCTCGGCTGCGGCGCGATGCTCCGGCGCGGTCGGATCGCCCGGCCCCATCCCGGGATTTGTGACTTCGGCCAGAAAGGCGCGGCAATCCTTCAGCACCGGCGCCATCCAGCGCAGCGGCAGGCTGAGGCAGAACAAGATGCAGGCGTGGCCGAGGCGAGGATAGAGCCGTAGCGTTGCCGGCACGCCGAACGCCTGCAATGCCGCGCTCAGATTGACGCTGTTGCGCGGCAGCACCAATCGATCCCGCCCACCGCTGACCAGCAGCATGGGCACCGCATCGGGCCCAACATGATTGATCGGCTGGGTCTGCCGCGGATTGTCGGCCTTGCCGAACACGCGTTGCGATATCGGCCCGTCAAAAGGATAGAAGTCATAGGGGCCGGACAGTCCAATCAGACCCACTATCGCGTTGCGCAGTTCAGGCCCCAGCCAGCGCGGATCGAGCGCCAAGCACGCAGCATTATAGGCGCCGGCCGAATGCCCGGCCAGAGCGAGCCGCCCGGGATCGCCACCATAGGCGGCGATATGATCGCTGACCCAGGCCACGGCCGCCGCGCAATCCTTGAGAAATGCGGGATATTCGATTTCCGGCACCAGCCGATAGTCCGGCACCACGACCATATAGCCCATCGCCGCCAGCGCCCGCGCGGCAAAGGCGTAATGGGTGCGACTGCCCGAGTTCCACGCGCCGCCATAGAAGAATACCACAACCGGCAGGGGTGTCTCGCCGCATTGGCGTGGCCCGTACAGGTCGAGTTTCCGGCGAGCGCCCGCACCATAGGACAATCCGCTGGCAACGCATCGCGATGCTTTGTCCTTGGGGACCAGGGCACTGATGATATCTGCGAATTGGATCGGTCTGCTCCCGGGGCTGTGTCCCTTAATTACGCAGCAGCCCGCAATGAGTTTCGCGCCGCATCCATGCCGGCCAGGGCGTCGGCAAAGTTGAACAGCGCGGCAATTTATGACGTTGACATTCAGGAATGAGCGGCGTTTATTCCCGCCCGTTGAGAACCTGATATGGCCCCGCCATGCTCGTCTGCCAGTGCAATATGATCACCTCGAGAGAGATCGAGGATATCGTGCTCGACCTGTTGAAGGCCGATCCGTGGCAGCTTGTTGTGCCTGCAAAGGTCTATGCAGAACTCAATCGACGTGCGAAATGCTCCGGCTGTGTGCCGAATGTGGTGGACATTATCGTCCGCGTCACCGAAAATTATCACGCACAGCAAGCCCATCAGCCTGCCGAACTGGTCGAACTCCAGTCGGGGCTGGAAAAGCTCAAAAAGCAACGGAACGGAGTACGTCGTGAAAGGCGAAGCACAAGTCATCGAGCGGCTTAACGAGGCCCTTTTCCTCGAGCTCGGCGCAGTCAACCAGTATTGGGTGCATTACCGCCTGCTGGACGATTGGGGCTATAAGCGCCTGGCCTCCAAGGAACGCGCCGAATCCATCGAAGAGATGCACCACGCCGATAAGCTCATCGAGCGCATCATCTTCCTCGAAGGCCATCCCAACCTGCAGCGGGTTGCGCCCCTCCGGATCGGCCAGACCATCAAGGAAGTGCTCGAGGCCGACCTCGCCGGCGAATATGACGCGCGCAAGGCCTACAAGGCCAGCCGCGAACTCTGCGAGGAGCTGGGCGACTATGTCTCCAAGAACCTCTTTGAGGAATTGCTGGCCGATGAGGAAGGCCATATCGACTTCCTCGAGACCCAGCTTGAATTGCTCGACAAGATCGGCCCGGAAAAATACGGCCAGCTCAATTCGGCCCCGGCCGACGAAGCCGAGTAAGTTTGGCGCGTTTCCCGCAAAAGTGGCAACGGTTTTGCGCTTCGGAAACGCGACAGTCAGAACGATTTTGCTGACATGACATGTCCAGCCGCCCGGGCACGCTCCGGGCGGTTTTGTTTTGCTTATTGGAAAGGTCTCTCCCGATGCAATTTCACACCGGCCGCCTGATCGATCACGTGCACCTGCGCGCCCGCAACGTCGCCGCGACCCGCTATTTCTACGAAAACGCCCTGGCGGTTCTCGGCATCCCCATCACCGCCCGCGGCGAAGGCTGGTTCCAGATCGACGAACTCTTCGTCGACGGCCTCGACGCCCGCGCCACCCCCAGCCATGTGCACCTGGCCTTCCAGGCCAAAGACCGCCAGGCGGTCGACGCCTTCTATTCTGCCGCCCTCAAGGCCGGCGGTACCGACAATGGCGCCCCCGGCGAGCGCCACTATCACCCCGGCTACTACGCCTGCTTCGTCCTCGATCCCGACGGCAACAATATCGAAGCGGTCTTCCACGGCCCCAACACGCGTTCCGCCCCCTCAGTGGTCATCGAACCGACGCCTTGAAACCCACCCATTCCCCTCCCCATCGGGGACGATCTTGAGAGCGCCCGGATATCGCTCCCGCGCCGCAGCGCTGCAATGCAGGAAACTTTAGTTTGACACATGCAACTGCTAGGCTTTGCCGCGTGTTGAAGCCCATGGATACAACCCCGAGGAGAGCACGATGAAGCGCACGGCTACTGCCAACTGGACCGGATCTCTGACCGACGGCTCGGGCACCCTGGATGCCTTGAGCGGCGCGCTCAAGGCGCTGCCCTATACCTATAAGGGCCGCTTCGTCGATGAAAGCGGCCAATCCGGCACCAATCCTGAAGAGCTGATTGCGGCAGCCCATTCCGGCTGCTTTGCCATGCAGCTTGCTCACTTCCTCGCCGAAAACGGCACCCCCGCGACCAATCTTGAGGTCGAGGCGGCGGTCACGCTCGTCCCCGGCACCGGCATCACCGGCAGCGCCCTCACCCTGACCGGCTCCGTGCCGGGCATTGACGAAGCCACGTTCCGGGAACTGGCCGAGAAGGCCAAGGCCAATTGCCCGGTCTCCAAGGCGCTGGGCGCCATCGATATTACGCTTGAGGCAATGCTCGGCTAAGGGCGCAAGCCACACCTGTCCGGCCGCAAAAATCCATAGCATCGCCGCCTATGCGCCGACGTCGCCTCACCCACTGACCGTCACCCTCGGGCTTGACCCGAGGGCTCTGTACTTGGCGACGTCAACGGGGTGGGAAACGGACAGTCTGTTATTTGCCGAAAGCCCACAGACGCAGACACGGCAAGCGGGCCATGGCAACTCGGAGTGTCTGTGGTTACTCATGGGCTACGGTATTTTGAAAACGTCAGGGGCTACCTCACGCCATGAGGGAGCACTCGACTTTGAGTGAAATATTGTTTCTCGAAGTTTCTTTGGCTGCGGCGGCCCCAAATCCGGGCTTGACCGATAGGGGGTCGGTGTTGGCCGATCGTTAGTAGCCAGCACCACTTATGTCATTTGTTATCACGCCTGTCGTTTCTCGCGGACCTTGTTCGTCTTAGGAGGAACAAGGGGCAAACGATGCGGAAACTTATTCTTCAGATGCAAATGTCGGTCGACGGTTTCGTCGGCAATCTTCCCGGTGGCCACACCCCGTGGCAGGTTTGGGGGTGGGGCGACCAATGGCCTTGGGATCCTGATCTGAAGTCGGAATTCAACGGTACGGTCGCGGCCGCTGATACCATTCTTCTTAGTCGGCCGATGATCACGGAAGGGTATCTCGATCACTGGGCCGCCGTGGCAGAGCGCAAT
>Ga0207773_100034_pt1 | contig 145535 bp, 137 predicted proteins | sample TtaePargueraPR_2_FD_187281 | JGI IMG/M metagenome (GOLD analysis project Ga0207773, IMG submission 187281) | Aerobic enrichment media microbial communities from Bioluminiscent Bay, La Parguera, Puerto Rico - Tt and M1 (3) (SPAdes) | ecosystem: Environmental > Aquatic > Marine > Unclassified ... | reverse complement strand
GAAATTGCCCTTTTCCATCTGCACCTGGGCATTGATGCCCGAGAGCATGTCGCCCATGAAGATCAGCACCGTCGAGGGCGGGATGATCTGCCCCAGCGTGCCCGAGGCGCAGATCACCCCGGTGGCGAGCTTGGGATCATAGCCGGCCCTGAGCATGGCGGGCAGCGAGATCAGCCCCATGGTGACCACGGTGGCACCGACGACCCCGGTCGAGGCGGCGAGCAGCGCCCCCACCACGATGACGGACAGGCCCAGGCCCCCGCGCAGATTGCCGAAGAGCTTGCCCATGGTGAGCAGCAATTGCTCGGCAATGCCAGAGCGCTCCAGCACCACGCCCATGAAGATGAAGAGCGGGACGGCGACCAGCACTTCATTGGTCATCAGCCCGATATAGCGCCCGGCCAGCGAGCCGTAATTGGAGGGGTCATAGACCCCCAGCCACCAGCCCACGAGCCCGAAGATCAGCGCCGTGCCGGCCAGGGAAAAGGCCACCGGAAAGCCCAGCATGAGCACGCCGATGACGCCGAAGAACATGACGGCGGAGAGTATCTCGCCCAGCAATACGGGATCCATCAGGCAATTTCTCCGGCATGGTGTTCGCTTCCCTGCCGCTCATAGCGCAGATGCGCCGGCAGCAGCTCTTCCCGGCCCGCCAGCACCAATATGGCGCGGGCCGCCATGGCCAGGCCCTGCAGGCCCACCAGCACCGCAAAGACCAGGATGAAGCTCTTCAAAATGAACAGCCCCGGCATGCCGCCGATATTGGCCGAGCCCTCATAATAGCCCCAGGACCGCGCCACCGCCGGATAGCCATAGGTCCAGACCACATAGACATAAGGGAGCAGGAAGATCAGCACGCCAATCAGGTCGGCAATGGCCTTCCGCCGCACCGGCGCGGGCCGGTAGAACACGTCCACCCGCACATGGTCATTGCGCAACAGCGCAAACCCGGCCACCCCGGTAAACATCGCCCCGCCCAGCCAGACATAAAGATCCTGCATCCACAGCGTCGAGGTGCTGAACGCATAGCGCTGCACCACAACCGTGAAGCACACCAGCACACACCCCAAAGCCAGCCACGACAAAACCTGCCCAACAAGCCAGTTCAAACCGCTGATCAGGCGCACAATCAGGGCCAGTATCTGCATGGCTGTTCCTCCCCGCTTTCCCGATGAGAGCGATAGCGCTGTTGCCGCGCCTTGCCCCTTGGCGATTGAGCCCGATCGAAACGGGTGGGTCAATGTGATTGTGGCGGAAACGGGGCGATATGCCCGATCCGACTGGTGACATCTGATACGAAAGTGGTATGCACCCGACCAAGACCCATCGCTGGAGGGATGCATGTTCGTAGTCGGCGGCGAGAGCCTGATCGATCTGGTGCCGGTGTCGGCAGAGCCGGGGGCGGAGCGCGTCGCCCATGCCGGCGGATCGCCCTTCAATTGCGCGATCGCGCTGAGCCGGCTGGGCAATGATACCGGCTTCCTCTGCCCCATCAGCCAGGACGAATATGGCGAGCTGTTGCTGGCGCCGCTGGCCGAGGCGGGGGTTGCGGTCCTGCTCAAGGATCGCGTCGCGGCGCCGACGACCAAGGCCATTGTCAGCTTCAATGCCAAAATGCAGGCGAGCTATGTGTTCGAGCGCGGTGCGGATCGGGCCTTTACGCGCGAAAGCCTGCTGGCCGCGCTGCCGGAGGACGTCGGTCTCTACCAGATCGGCGGCTTCTGCCCGATCCTGGAGGAGGACGCGGCGATCTGGAGCGGTGTGGTCGATGCGGCGCTGACGCGCGGCGCGACCGTTTCGATCGACATCAATGTGCGCGACAAGCTGGTCGATGATGAAGCCGGCTATCGGGCGCGGCTGGGCGCCTTTCTCGACAAGGCGCATCTGGTCAAGCTTTCGGACGAAGACCATGCCTGGCTCGAGCCGGGCAAGCGCATCGAGGATCATGCCGCCGCGCTGCTGGCGCGACCCAATTGCGAACTGGTGGTGGTCACCATGGGGGAAGAGGGCTCGCGGGCGTTCACCCGGACGGGGACGGCCCATGCGCCTATCCACAGGCCAGAGGTGTTTGGCGACACGGTTGGCGCGGGCGACAGCCTGATGGCCGGTATCCTCACCTGGCTGGGCGAGGCCAAGGCGCTGCGCCCCGGCGGCATGGTTGCGCTGGACCCGAACCAGCTCGCCGCAATGCTGCGCTTCGGCGCGGTGGTGGCGGGCATCAATTGCGGCCGGGTGGGATGCCAGCCGCCCAGCCGGTCCGAAGTGGACGCGGTGCTCTCGGCCTGATCACGCGCGCTTGACCGGACCGGCGTAACTTTGGGCCTCGCGCTTCCGTATAATGACCAAGGGTAAGCCTTGGGAGCGGATGTGTTCGAACTGGTTCTGGCCTATGCGGCGGGTCTTCTGACCCTGATCAATCCCTGCGTGCTGCCCTTGCTGCCGCTGATCGGCGCCAGTGCGCTGGCGCGGCACCGGCTGGCGCCGTTGGCCATGGCCGCCGGCATGGCGGTGAGCTTCACGCTGGCAGGGCTGGGCGCCTTTGCACTGACGCGGGCGCTCGGCCTGCCGCAGGATGCGGTGGCGCTGGGGGCCGGTTGGGCCATGCTGGCCTTCGGCCTTGTCATGCTGACCCCGCCCTTGCAGGCCCAGTTCTCGCGGCTGGCCGGGGCCACCGCCAGCGGCAGCACAAAGCTACTGGGGCAGGTGGAAGGTCGCGGGCTTTGGGGTGAGGCCGCCGCCGGGGCGTTGCTGGGTCTGGCCTGGTCGCCCTGCATCGGGCCGACCCTAGGCGGCGCCATAGGGTTGGCGGCGCAGGGCCAAGATCTGTTCTATGCCGGGCTGATCATGGCGTTCTTTGCGCTGGGGGCTGCGAGCATCGTCCTGGCGCTGGCCTATGGCACGCGCGCCGCACTGTCCGGCCGGCGGGCCGCGCTGATGCAGATTGCGCCGCATGCCAAGACCATTCTGGGGTTCGGACTCATCGTCGTGGGCCTGGCCATCGTTTTCCGTATCGACCGGCTGCTGGAGGCCTGGGCGCTCGGCGTGCTGCCGGCCTGGCTGGTCGATCTATCCGTGAGTATCTAGGGAGGACATCATGATTACCCGTCGTCATCTGCTGGCCGGTCTTGCCGGAGTGAGCCTATCGGTCCTGGCCGCCGGGCGCGGATTTGCGCTCGAGTTCATCGACTATACGGGCAGCGAACTGGAAGGGCTGGCGGCGAGCGGCAAGCCCTATATCATCAATTTTCACGCCACCTGGTGCCCCACCTGTGCGGCCCAGCAGCGGGTGCTCGATGCGCTGCAATCCGAGAGCGCGGCCTATGCGGCCATCCCCATTCTCCGGGTGGACTGGGACAGCTATGGCAATAGCGAGCTGGCGCGCGGCCTGGCCATTCCGCGACGCTCGACGTTGGTGCTGATGCAGGGCAATGAGGAGCTGGGGCGGCTGGTGGCCGAGACCCGCAAGGCGCAGATCGCTGCCCTGCTCGATCTCGCGGGCTCTTGATGGCCCCGCCGATTGCCTAGCCTTCCTGCTTCTGGTCTGATCCCAACCGCAGGATAATTCGGGGGCGGGCATGAAGAAGCGATATTGGGCAGCGATTGCGGCGGCCGTGATCGGTGTGAGCACGGGGGCATTTCTGCTCAAGCCTGTGGCGGGCCCGGCGCGCGAGCTGGATCTGGTGGGGGATGTGGCGCGTGGCGACTATCTCATCCGGCTGGGAGGGTGCGTGGCTTGCCATACCGATGCCGAGAATGGGCGCGCCTATCTCTCGGGTGGGGCGGGGTTGGTGACGCCCTTCGGCACCTTCGTGCCGCCCAATATCACCTCGGACCCCGAGGCGGGGATTGGTGAGTGGACACTGGCGCAATTCGCCGACGCCATGAGCAATGGGATAAGTCCTCAGGGACATCTCTACCCGGCCTTTCCCTATGAGAATTATACGCTGATGAGCGATCAGGAGATCGCTGATCTCTACGCAGCGTTGATGGCGACCGAACCGGTCGCGGAGCCTGCGGCGGAAAGCCAGATTCCCTTCCCGTTCAATATCCGGCTGGCCATGGCCGGTTGGCAAAACCTGTTCTTTTCGCCCAACCGATTCACCCCGGAGGAAGGGCAATCGGCGGAATATAACCGCGGCAAGTATCTGGCCTTCGGACCGGCCCATTGCGTGGCCTGCCACACACCGCGCAATGCGCTGGGCGCGCTGGACTGGGACGCGGCACTGACCGGGTCGCCCGGCGGCACAGGTGGCAGGGCCCCGGCCCTTACCGCCGAGGCTCTGGTTGCAGAGGGCTATGACGTGCCAACACTGGTGCAGACGCTCAAGGACGGCTTCACCCCCGGCTTTGACGTGCTGGGCGGGGCGATGGGCGAGGTGATCACGGATTCGACGTCTCACTGGACCGATGAGGACCTGACGGCGCTGGCGACCTATTTATTGACAGAGTGAGCTCTATTCAGAGAGCAGGTCGGGTGTGACGTCGCGGGCAGCGTGGAGGATGCGGACGATGTCCAGCACCCCCGGCGCCAGACGGTAGAAAATCAGATACTGGTCCACCGGAAATGCCCGTAGACTGGCGTCGAACTCGATGCGTAAACGCCCTACCTCGGGGTAGTCGGCCAATGTTTGGATTGCATTGTGCAGCCGGTCCATTTGGCCGTCTGCGGCTGAGATGCTGTCATTTGCGATATAGGCCCAGATGGACATCTGATCAGCTCGCGCGCGAGCTGATCGTCTGATCCTAAGCGGCATCGCGGCGCCGCTCTGCGAGCAGTCGACGGCCTTCTCGCTTGATGTCTTCGCTGTCGACATAGTCTTCGAATGGACTTTCGAGGCCTTCCTTTATGGCCTTCTGCAGTTCCTGCAGCTTCCACCCACGCAAAGCCTCGCGCTCCTCCATGAGCCGCAGGCCGTCGCGCAGCACCTCGCTGACGGAGGCATAGCGGCCGGACGCGACGAGCTTTTTGGCAAAGGCCTCGTAGTGATCCCCTATCGAATAGCTGGACGGCATAGCGAGTACTCCGATGTTATCAATTTATGATAGGATCGAAGGGTTTGCTTTTCAAGCCCCGGCGCGGATGGCGAGGGCTTCGCTTAGCGTCATCTCGGTGTGATGCCCCCAGGCCTCGTCGGGTTCGGGATAATCGAGGCGGAAATGCCCGCCACGGCTTTCCTTGCGCAGGAGCGCTGCGGCGGCAACCAGCGTGGCCGAGGTGGTCATGTTGAGATAGGCGCTGGTGACCTGTTCGGCGGTGGCTTCCAGATGGGCGATCTGGCGCAAGGCCAGTTTCAAGCCCTCGGCGTCGCGCTCGACGCCGACCAGATCGCTCATGATGCGCCGCAATTCCTGCACGGCGATGGTGTTGCGCAGCACGGTTTCGGCCCGGTTGCCTTCGGCTTCGTTCCATTCAATGCCCTTGAAGGGCGAGAGGTCGCGAGCCGGTTCAAGGCCGCCAATATCTTCGGCGATGCGAGCGCCATAGACGACCGCCTCCAGCAGGGAATTGGACGCCAGTCGGTTGGCGCCGTGCAATCCGGTGCAGGAGGCTTCACCGCAGACCCAAAGACCGGGCAGGGAGGAGCGGCCGCGCTCGTCGACCTTGACGCCGCCCATGTGGAAATGGGCGGCGGGGGTGACCGGGATCATGCCCGAGACCGGGTCGATACCGGCGTCGTGGCAATATTTGCTGACGGTTGGGAAGCGGGTCAGGATATCGGCGCCGAGCACCTGCCTGGTATCGAGAAAGACGCGGCGCCCGGACTTGATCTGGCGGAAATTGGCGCGGGCGACGATATCGCGCGGGGCCAGTTCGGCATCGGGATGAATGGCGGGCATGAAGCGCTCGCCCAGATCATTGACGAGGATGGCGCCTTCACCGCGCAGGGCCTCGGTGGCGAGTGGCGCCGGATCGGCACCGGTGGCGATGGCCGTGGGATGAAACTGGACGAATTCGGGATCGGCGATGATGGCACCGGCACGGGCCGCCATGCCCATGGCGTGACCCCGCACCCCTGGTGGATTGGTGGTGACGGCATAGAGCCCGCCCAGCCCACCGGCCGCCAGAATGGTGGCGCGGGCGCGGATGAAGATAGGCTCGGAATAGCGGTCGCCCAAGCGGCGGCAATAGACGCCGACAATGCGACCATTGTCGCGGGCAAGGCTGAGGGCCGTAATGCCTTCGACGACGCGGATGGAAGGCGTCTTGCGCACCTGGGCGATGATGGCCTGCATGATGGCCCAGCCGGCCCGGTCACCCTCGACCTTGACGATGCGGTTGGCCGAGTGGGCGGCCTCGCGCCCGAGTTCGAAATTGCCGAAATCGTCGCGGTCAAAGGGGGTGCCCCAACGGGCGAGGTCCTCGATGCGGGCGACAGCCTCGGCGGTGACACCTTCGGCCGTGCCGTGGTCGACAATGCCGGCGCCGGCCATTTCGGTGTCTTGCGCATGGGCCTGGGGACTGTCGCCCTGACCAATCGCTGCAGCCACACCGCCCTGCGCCCAGGCCGAGGAGGCTCCCATGCCAAGCGGTTTGGGGGAGAGTACGGTCACCGGACGGGGCGCCAGCTTGAGCGCGGTGAACAGACCCGCCAGACCGGCACCGACGATCAGGGCGCCGTCGGCGTTGAGCGTATTGTCAAAGATGGTCACGGCCGTCCTCCCAATCCCCACACAGGGCCATAGCCTTCCGCTGCCATTGCAGCAAGCAAAGAAGATCGGCGCGTCCCCGGGGCCGCTGACTGGTCGTTTTTGGTTGCTGACCGACCGATCGGTCAGTAAACTAAATATGCAAATGGAAGGTGGCGCATGATCAGGACGACGAAACGGCAGGCGATTATCGAGGCGGCGCTGGCCCTTTTGGCCGAAGGTGGTGGCGAGGCGCTGACCGCGTCGGCCCTGGCGGCGCGGGCCGGAGTGAGCAAGGCCAATGTTTTCCACCACTTCCCGCGCCTCGACGATATCGTGCTGGAGGCGTTGGAGGCCTTTATCATGGGCATGCCCAGCATGTGGCCGGATGCCGGTACGCCGGTGCGCGATTGGCTGCTGGCGCTGGGCACCGACACAATCAGCACCATGGATGCCGATCCGGCGCTGTCCGGCGCCTATTTTGCATTTGTTTCCCGGGCGCAGGGCAATCCGGCGCTGCGGCAAAGGCTGGCCGAGATCGTGGGGGCGGCCCGCGGCCATTTCGAGGCGGTCCTGGTGCACCTGGCGCCGGAGCGTTTCACGCAGGAGGAGGCCGAGGCCCTTGCCGGGCTGCTCCTGCTTACGCTGGACGGGCTGGCGCTGCACCGCCAACTGGTGCCTGAATGCGCGGCAGAGCAGGCCACCGCATGGGCGGCCCTGGTCGACCGAATCGCACCAGTGGAGGACGTTTGATGAAGGCCTTGATCTCGGGCGCCGGTATTGCCGGACTGACGACCGCCCTGGCGCTGCACCGGATCGGCTGGGAGGTGACAGTGATCGAAAAGGCCCCGGGCCTCAGGGCCGGGGGCTATATGCTGGATTTCTTCGGTCCCGGCTTTGAGGCGGCCGAAGAGCTGGGCGTGATCGAGGCCCTGCGGCGGCATGCGCGCGGGGTGGGCAAGCTCGATATGGTGGACGCGCGGGGGCGAACGGGGTCATCCATGGCCTATGAGCGCATCATCGAAGCGGCGGATAACAAGCTCTTTCCCATTCTGCGCGGCGACATTGAACGGGTTCTGCACGATGCCCTGCCTGACGAGGTGACGATACGCTTTGGCGCCGAGATTGTGGCGGTAGATGACCGCGGCTCCGGCGTGACGGTACGGATTTCGACCGGGGAGACGATGGAGGCCGATCTGCTGGTGGGGGCGGATGGTATTCACTCCGGTGTTCGCCGGCTGGTTTTCGGACCGGAGACACAATTCATCCGGCCGTTGGGCTTTCACACGGCCGCCTATTTCTTCGAGAACCAGGACGTGGCCGCCGCGCTGAATGGCGACTTCAAGATGATGACCGCCAAGGACTGCATGGCTGGATTCTATGAAGTCGATCGTGATCGGATCATGAGCTTTTTCGTGATGCGCAGCGATCAGGTGGAACGGCCCGCTGATGTCCGCGCTACCCTCCAGACCGCATATGGCGGGCTGGGCTGGGTGCTGCCCGCAGCGCTGGATGCGGCCCCGGCGGCCCAGGACATCTACTATGATATCGTTGCGCAGGTGGAGATGGCGCGCTGGCGCATGGGTCGAACCATCCTGCTGGGTGACGCGGCCTATGCGGTGTCGCTGCTGGCCGGGCAGGGCGCATCCCTGGCCATGGCGGGCGGCCGAGCGCTGGCGCAGGCTCTAGAGGCCGACAGGAACATCGATGCTGCGCTTGAGCGCTTCGAGACGCAATTGCGGCCGCTTGTGGAAGACAAGCAACAGGCCGGACGGCGGATGGCGAGCTGGTTTGTGCCAGCAACACCGGCCCACGCCCTGGTGCGGGATATTGCCATCCGGGTGATGAACTGGCCGCCCCTGTCAGGTCTTATGGGCCGGTTCTTTTCGGTCGGCTCGAAAGGCTTTTCGCTGGCCCGCCGCTGAGCGGGCCAGCTGAAACGGCAATCAGGCGCTGTAGGCCCTGACGGTCTGGCGCTGCTCGCCCAGGCCTTCGATGCCCAGATGCATGACATTGCCGGGCTTGAGCCAGACAGGCTCGGGCTTGATGCCCATGCCGACGCCCGGCGGGGTGCCGGTGGTGATGATGTCGCCCGGCTGCAGGCTCATGAACTGGGAGACATAGGAAACGACCTTGGCAACGCCGAAGATCATGGTCTTGGTCGAGCCGTCCTGGTAGCGCTTGCCATCGACTTCGAGCCACATCTTGAGGTTCTGCGGGTCGGCGACTTCGTCCTTGGTGACCAGCCAGGGCCCGATGGGACCAAAGGTGTCGGCACCCTTGCCCTTGTCCCAGGTGCCGCCGCGCTCGGTCTGGAAATGGCGCTCGGAGACGTCGTTGCAGACGCAATAGCCGGCTACGTGGTCCATGGCGTCGGCTTCCTCGACATAGCGGGCTTCCTTGCCGATGACGACGGCCAGTTCGACTTCCCAGTCTGGCTTGATGGCGTTCTTGGGAATGATGACATCGTCATTGGGACCGATAATGGCGCTGGTGGCCTTCATGAAGATGATCGGCTCTTCGGGGATTTTGGCGCCGGTCTCGGCGGCATGGTCGGCATAGTTGAGGCCGATGCAGATGAATTTTCCCACGTTCGCCACGCAGGGGCCGATGCGCTCGGAAGCGGACAGGGTGGGCAGCGAGGCAATGTCGGTGTTGGCAATGATCGCCAGCCCTTCAGGCAGGAGGGTCGCCCCGCCAATATCCGCCACGACACCAGTGAGGTCGCGGATGGAGCCGTCGGCGGCGAGGATGGCGGGCTTTTCAGCGCCCTTGGCGCCGACGCGAAGCAGTTTCATGGCGGGGTCCTCCGATTGGTCTGGTCGGCGTCATAGAGCTAACATGTTAGTCTGTCGAGGGCGGTCAAGCCCGAAACCGTCAGGCGTTTGGACGGATAACGCCCTTTTTCAGAATGATATTGCCATAGAGGCGGGTTTCGCCGGTCTGGATCACGGCGGCGGCCTTCTTGGCGCGGTCGTAAAAGGCGAAGCGTTCGATCTTGGAATAATGCTTTTCCGGTTCGTGCCGGGCGATGATGGCTTCAAATTCGTCGTCGATGGGCTGGCGGGCGGCCGGGTCGCCGACCACTTCCATGCCGATGGCGGTCTCTTCGGCATATTGGTCGAGCGGCAGCAGTGTGAGCACGGCGTCGAGCATCTGGGTGGCTGAAATGCCGTCGGCGCGGATCACCAATGGCCCCAAGAACTCTGCTGGAAAATTGGCATCGGCAATGACGAGCTCGTCCCCATGACCCATGGCGCGCAGTGTTGAGAGCAATTCTGGGCCGAGCAGGGCCGGGATGAGTTTGAGCATGAGTATCTCTGGCTAGCCGAAAGGGAAATCGTTGTCGTCGGTGGTGAACTCGGCGCCATCTGCGAAGAGTTCGGGGTGTTCCTGGGCGAAGGCGAAGAGCTCGATCATCACCGCGTCGATATGGGCGCGGATGGCGGCGATGGCCTGCGGCGCGCTGCCAGCCAGGATGCCGTCAAAGATCGCCTGATGCTCGGCAATGGTGTGGTTGAGCCGGCGCGGCGTGATGATGAGGCGCCGGGCGCGGTCGAGATTGGCGCGGGCCTTGTCGATGATCGCCTTGACCTTGGTCAGCCGCATGGATCGGAAAATGATGTCGTGAAAATCGACGTCGATCTGGTGGAAGGTCTCGGCATCGTCGCGCGATGCTGCATCGCGCTGGGCCGCCATATTGGCGTGCAGGGCCGCGATGACGTCGGCGTCGTGCTTGCCGATCAGCACGCGCAGGGCCTCGCTTTCGAGGCCCTTGCGGATGAGCATGTATTCGCGCACATCGGCGATTTTGACCAGGGACACGGTCGAGCCGCGCTGCGGGGCGATATCGACCAGGCCCTCATCGGCCAGGCGCGCCAGGGCCTCGCTGACAGGGAAGCGCGAGACGCCCAATTGGGCGCAGATGGCGGTCTTGTCCAAGGTGGTCCCTGGAGGCAGGGCCAGGGTGACAATGGCATGGCGCAGGGCATTGGTGACGTCCACCGTTACCGAACCGCGCGAGAAATCCCCGGCGGCCCCGAGAAATTGATAGGGACTGGCTTCCGTTTTCATGCTAACATGTTAGTTAGTGGCGAAGTGAATGACAATGCCGGGCCTTTCGATTGCGTGCGCAATCTGGCGAGAAAACCCGGCGAGGTAAAGCGCCGATAACCGACTGCCAAAGGCCCCCTGTCGATGAATGAACAAGTCACCCAGCCGCAAGGCAAGACGCTCGTGCTCAATGCTGCCGACAATATCGCGGTGGCGCTGGCCAATCTGGAGGTGGGCACGCATACGCCGGAGGGCGTGGCCATTGTCCGGCGGGTGCCGCGCGGGCACAAATTTGCCACCCAGCCCATAGCAGCGGGCGAGGCGGTCATGAAGTTCGGGCAGATCATCGGTTTTGCCAAGGAAGGCATTTCGCCCGGCGATTGGGTGCATGAGCATAATTGCGGCATGGGCGGGCCGGATGGTTCGCTGATGCATGATTATGCCTTTGCCGAGGGCGTGGTGCCGGTGGATATGCTTGAGGCAAGCCAGCGGGCGACCTTTGAAGGCTACAAGCGCGCCAATGGTTCGGTGGGGACCCGCAATTATGTGGGCATCCTGACCTCGGTGAACTGTTCGGCGACGGTTGCCAAGTTCATGGCGGAAGCCATCAACCGCTCGGGCGTGCTGGACGACTATCCGGAAATCGATGGCGTCGTGCCGTTCGTGCATGGCACGGGCTGCGCCATGGATACACATGGCGAGGGCTACCAGATCCTGCGGCGGACGCAGTGGGGCTATACGTCCAATCCGAACCTGGGCGCGGCGCTGCTGGTGGGCCTGGGTTGCGAGGCCTTCCAGATCGACCGGATGAAGGAAGCCTATAACCTCAAGGAAACCGACACCTTCCAGACCATGACGATCCAGGAGATCGGCGGCACGCGGAAGATGATCGACTGGGGTGTCGAGCGCATCAAGGAGATGTTGCCGGTGGCGGCCAAGGCGCGGCGCGAAACCGTGGATGCCAGCCACTTGACGCTGGCCCTGCAATGCGGCGGCTCGGACGGCTATTCGGGCATCACCGCCAATCCGGCGCTGGGCGTGGCGGTCGATACGCTGGTCAAGCACGGGGGCACGGCGATCCTGTCGGAAACGCCGGAAGTCTATGGCGCCGAACACATGCTGACCCGCCGCGCAGTGAGCCGCGAAGTGGGCGAGAAGCTCATCGAGCGGATCAAATGGTGGGAGAGCTATACCCAGCGCAATGGCGGCGAGATGAACAACAATCCCTCGCCCGGCAACAAGCTCGGGGGGCTCACCACCATTCTTGAGAAGTCGCTCGGTGCCACAGCCAAGGGCGGTTCGACGCCGCTGACGGCGGTCTATGAATATGCCGAGAAGGTCACTGAAAAGGGCTTTGTGTTCATGGATACGCCTGGCTTTGACCCGGTTTCGGCCACGGGCCAGGTGGCGGGCGGCGCCAATGTGCTGTGCTTTACCACCGGGCGCGGATCAGCCTATGGCTGCAAGCCGGTGCCGTCGATCAAGCTGGCGACCAATTCGGAACTTTATGGCCGCATGACCGAAGACATGGACATCAATTGCGGCGATATCGTCGAGGGCGTGTCCATCGAGGCCAAGGGCCAGGAAATCTTCGAGCATGTGCTCAAGGTCGCTTCTGGCGAGAAGACCAAATCCGAGGCGCTGGGCTATGGCGACAATGAATTTGTGCCCTGGCAGGTCGGGGCGGTGATGTAATCCTGGACGCGCGCGATCCTTCGGTTCCTGCGCCTCCCTCCCCTTGATGGGGAGGGATTGAGGGTGGAGTGGAGCGACGAGCGCTGCGCCTGCCATCACCCCACCCAGCTCCGCTAGGCCTGCGGCCAAGCTGCGCTACCCTCCCCATCAAGGGGAGGGAGGCTGAGAGGCCGGTGCTAGGTGAACCGCACCTTGCCGATATGCGGCAGGTTACGGTTGCGCTGGGCGTAGTCGATGCCGTAGCCGACGACGAATTCGTCGGGGATGTCGAAGCCGATCCAGCGGGCTGGCACGTCGGTCTCGCGGCGGGACGGCTTGTTGAGCAGGGCGCAGACTTCCATGCGGCGCGGATGGCGGGTCTCGAGGATTTCGAGAACGTGCTTGAGCGTATGGCCGGTGTCGATGATGTCTTCCACCACCAGCACGTCGCGGCCGGCAATTTCGCCGCGCAGGTCCTTGAGGATGCGCACTTCGCGGCTCGATTCCATCGCATTGCCATAGGAGGAGGCCTCGATGAAATCGACCTCGACCGGCAGGTCGATCTCGCGCACCAGGTCGGCGATGAAGATGAAGGAGCCGCGCAAAAGGCCGACGACGACAAGCTTTTCGGTGTCCTTGAAGGCGTCGGTGATCTCATGCGCCAGCGCCTCGACGCGGGCAGCGATGGCCTTGGAGGAAATCAGCTTGTCGACGACATAGGGGGCTTGGGGCATGGGTAAATCCGGGTCTCGGAGGCGGAAATGCTAGCAGACCGCGGGCATCAACGGTAGCGACTGATGACCGCCCGGTGCCGCAACACACTCGGTGTCATCCCGGCCTTGAGCCGGGATCCATCTTGAGATCTCAGGATGGGCCCCGGCTTCCGCCGGGGTGACATCGTGATTGGGGTGACGCGCGTGCCACCCGCTCCTTACCGCGGCAAATCCGTCTTGCCCATGAGATCGAAATCGATGGAGCGGGCGGCCTGGCGGCCTTCGCGGATGGCCCAGACGACGAGGGACTGGCCGCGGCGCATGTCACCGGCGGCATAGACCTTGGGCACCGAGGTCTTGTAGCTCATGGTGTCGGCGAAGAGGTTGCCGCGCTTGTCGAGATCGGCCCCCAGCTCGGTCAGCATGCCCTCCTGCACCGGGCCGGCAAAGCCGATGGCGAGGAGGACAAGGTCTGCCTTGATGACGAATTCGGTGCCCGGAATGGGCTGGCGCTTGCGGTCGACGCGGGCGCATTCGACGCCGGTGACATTGCCCTTGTCGTCGCCGATGATCTTCATCGTGCCGGCGGAGAATTCGCGGATGGCGCCTTCGGCCTGGCTGGAGGAGGTGCGCATCTTGACCGCCCAGTTGGGCCAGTTGGTCAGCTTGTTCTCGAGCTCGGGCGGCATGGGACGCACGTCGAGCTGGGTGACGGCAATGGCGCCCTGGCGGAACGAAGTGCCGACGCAGTCCGAAGCGGTGTCGCCGCCGCCCACGACCACGACATGCTTGCCGGCGGCTGTCAGCTGGAATTCGCCGGACACATCCTCGCCGCCGACGCGGCGGTTCTGCTGCACCAGGAACGGCATGGCGAAATGCACGCCGGCGAACTGGTTGCCTTCGACATCGACGGGGCGCGGCTTTTCCGCGCCACCGGCCAGCAGCACGGCGTCGTGGCCCTGCTGCAGCTCGGAAAGCGGGGTAGTGACACCGACATTGACGCCATAGTGGAAGGTGACGCCTTCGGCTTCCATCTGGCTGACGCGGAAGTCGATATGGTCCTTTTCCATCTTGAAGTCGGGAATGCCATAGCGCATCAGGCCGCCCGCCTTGGGCTCGCGCTCATAGACATGGACGTCATGACCGGCGCGGGCGAGCTGCTGGGCCGCTGCCATGCCGGCGGGGCCGGAGCCGACGACGGCGACCTTCTTGCCGGTCCTGGCCTTTGGTGCGTGCGGCCTGACCCAGCCGGACTTGATGGCCCGGTCGGCGATGGCCTGTTCGACGGTCTTGATGGCGACCGGCACGTCTTCCAGATTCAGCGTGCAGGCTTCCTCGCAGGGTGCGGGGCAGATGCGGCCGGTAAATTCGGGAAAATTATTGGTCGAATGGAGGTTGCGGGCGGCCTCCTCCCAATCGCCGTTGTAGACGAGGTCGTTCCAGTCCGGGATCTGGTTATGGACCGGGCAGCCGGTATCGCCATGGCAGAAGGGGATGCCGCAATCCATGCAACGTGCGGCCTGGTCGACGACCTGGGCTTCACGCAGCGGAATGGTGAATTCGCCGAAATGGCGGATGCGATCAGAGGCCGGCTCGTAGCGGGGCTCTTCGCGTTCGATCTCGAGAAAGCCTGTTACCTTACCCATGCTTTCCTCCTAGTTTCCTGCTGCAAAGGCAGGCAGTCCAAGTTCTTGTTCGCAGGCGGCAATCCAGCGCGAAAGCGCGGGCCGCCCAGTCAGATCAAAGCCACCCTCGGGGGACTGGCGTGTATAGGGCAGAAGGGCGATGTCGGCGATGGTCATGGTGTCACCGACAAGGAAGTCGCGTCCGGTCAAGGCCGATTCCATGAGATCGAGTGCCCTGTTGCCAAGGGCAACAAGGTTTTTGTCGAGATCGGCCACGGCCACCCCATCATAGGTGACCTGAGCGCGCGCCACGGCCACGGTCGGCTCATGGCTATACTGTTCCCAGAACAGCCATTCGTCCACCTTGGCCGCCAGAAAGGCGTCGTCCGGTATGAAGCGCGTCCCCCGCGCCAGATAGCGCAGGATGGCGTTGGACTGGGCCAGGGTGCGGCCATCGTCGAGCACGATGACTGGCATCTGGCCCGCCGGATTGAGGGCCAAAAACTGAGGTGTCTGCGTCGCACCAGAGCGCGAGGCAATGTCGTGCAGCACAAAGTCCTGGCCGGTGGCATCGGCAATATACTTGACCTTGAGGACGTTGCCGGACCCAAGGTTGCCATAGAGCTGAAACGTCATTCCGCCGCTGCCTGGGCGCCCGATGAGCGCTTCTTTTCCATCTCGAGGATGGCGCGGCGATATTCGACCGGCATGACCTTGACGAACTTGGGACGCATTTCGACCCAGTTCTCCAGGATCTGCTTGGCGCGGGTGGAACCCGTATAATGCAGATGGTTGGAGATGAGCTGATGCAGACGCTCGTCGTCATGCTTGGTCATGTCGCCGGAAATATCGACGCGGCCATGCCATTCGAGGTCGCCACCATGGTGGTGGAGCTTGCGCATAAGGTCTTCTTCCTCCTGCACCGGCTCAAGATCGACCATGGCCAGGTTGCAGCGCGAACGGAACGAACCGTCTTCATCGAGCACATAGGCGACGCCGCCACTCATGCCGGCGGCAAAGTTGCGGCCGGTCTTGCCGATGACGACGACGAGGCCGCCGGTCATATATTCGCAGCCATGATCGCCCGTGCCTTCGACGACGGCGATGGCACCCGAATTGCGGACGGCGAAACGTTCACCGGCCACACCGCGGAAGTAGCATTCGCCCGAAATGGCGCCGTAAAGCACGGTATTGCCCACGATGATGGAGTCTTCGGGGACGATGCCGATCTTGTCGGACGGACGGACAACGATGCGGCCACCCGACAGGCCCTTGCCGACATAGTCATTGGCGTCGCCGATCATGTCGATCGAAATGCCCTTGGCAAGGAAAGCACCGAAGGCCTGGCCAGCCGTGCCCTTGAGGGTGATCGAGATGGTGTCCTCGGGCAGGCCCGCATGTCCATACTTCCTGGCCAGGGCGCCGGACAGCATGGCGCCGGCAGAGCGGTCGCGGCTCCTGATGGGCAGTTCGATCTGCACCGGGGTGCCGCTTTCGAGGGCAGGCGCTGCCAGTTCGATCAGCTTGCGATCGAGCACGGATTCGAGGTGATGGTTCTGCGTTTCGGTGTGATAGAGGCTGTCGCCGCCCAGCGGCTCGGGCTTGTAGAACACCTTGGAGAGGTCGATGCCCTCGCTCTTCCAGTGGTCCTGGGCGCGGCGCTGGTCGAGCAGGTCGGAGCGGCCGATCAGCTCGTCGAGCGTCCGGGCGCCAAGCGAGGCCATCAGGCCGCGCAGCTCTTCGGCCACGAAGAAGAAGTAGTTGATGACATGCTCGGGCGTGCCCTTGAAGCGCTTGCGCAGCACCGGGTCCTGGGTGGCGACGCCAACCGGGCAGGTGTTGAGATGGCACTTGCGCATCATGATGCAGCCGGCCGCAATCAGTGGCGCCGTCGAGAAGCCGAATTCGTCCGCACCGAGCAGGGCGCCGATCAGCACGTCGCGGCCGGTCTTGAGACCACCATCGACCTGCAGCCGGACGCGGGAACGCAGCCGGTTGAGCACCAGGGTCTGGTGGGTTTCAGCCAGACCGATTTCCCAGGGACCACCGGCGTGCTTCAAGGAGGTCAGGGGCGAAGCGCCCGTGCCGCCATCATAGCCGGAAATGGTGATGTGATCGGCCCGTGCCTTGGCGACGCCGGCAGCAACCGTGCCGACGCCGACTTCGCTGACCAGCTTGACCGAAATATCGGCCTGCTCATTGACGTTCTTGAGATCGTAGATGAGCTGGGCGAGGTCTTCGATGGAATAGATGTCGTGGTGCGGCGGGGGCGAAATCAGGCCCACGCCGGGCGTCGAGTGACGCGTCTTGGCGACGATCCAGTCGACCTTGTGGCCGGGCAATTGGCCGCCTTCGCCGGGCTTGGCGCCTTGCGCGACCTTGATCTGGATCTGATCAGAATTGACCAGATATTCGGTGGTGACGCCGAAACGGCCAGAAGCGACCTGCTTGATGGCCGAGCGCAAGGGATTGCGCGACCCGTCGGGCAGGGGCTTGTAGCGGTCAGGCTCTTCGCCGCCCTCACCGGTGTTGGACTTGCCACCGATCTTGTTCATGGCAATGGCCAGCGTGGTGTGTGCCTCGCGGCTGATCGAGCCGAAGGACATGGCGCCGGTCACGAAACGGCGGACAATATTGGCGGCCGGTTCGACTTCATCGAGCTCGACGGCAGCGCCGAGCGGCTTGATATCGAAGAGGTTGCGGATGGCCATATAGCCATTGTCGCCCGAGTTGACATGGGCGGCAAAGCTGTCATAGCGCTCCTGGGCGGTTTCCGGGCTGTCTTCGGCGGTGCGCACGGCGTGCTGCAGGTCGGCCACGACATCGGGCGACCAGGCATGCTTTTCACCGCGAATACGGAAGGCATATTCGCCACCCACATCGAGTGCCTTGCGCAGCACGGCATCGTCGCCGAAAGCCGATGCGTGGCGGCGGACGGTTTCCTCGGCGACTTCGGCAAGACCGACGCCTTCAATGGAGGTGGCGGTGCCGAAGAAGTACTTCTTGACGAATTCGGTGTTCAGCCCGATGGCGTCGAAAATCTGGGCGCCGCAATAGGACTGGTAGGTCGAAATGCCCATCTTGGACATGACCTTGAGCAGGCCCTTACCGACGGACTTGATATAGCGGTAGACTACTTCATCAGCCGAGACTTCGGGCGGATATTCGCCCTCGGCATGGAGCGCAGCCAGCGCCTCGAAAGCCAGATACGGGTTGATCGCCTCGGCGCCATAGCCGGCCAGCATGGCGAAATGGTGCATTTCGCGCGCTTCGCCGGTTTCGACCACCAGGCCGGACGAGGTGCGCAGACCCTTGCGGATCAGATGGTGGTGCACGGCAGCGGTCGCCAGCAGCGCGGGAATGGCGATGCGGTCGGCCGCGACCAGGCGATCGGAGAGGATGATGATGTTGTATTCACCGCGCACCGCCTCTTCGGCAATGGCGCAGATGTCCTCAAGGGCCGTTTCCATGCCGGCGGCGCCCTTGTCGGCCATATAGGTGATGTCGATGGTCTTGGTCTTGAACTGGTTGTCGCGCATGTCGCCAATGGCGCGGATCTTTTCGAGATCCTCATTGGTCAAAATGGGCTGACGCACTTCCAGACGCTTTTCGCGGCTGGAGCCTTCAAGATCGAGAATGTTGGGGCGCGGGCCGATGAAGGACACCAGCGACATGACCGATTCCTCGCGGATCGGGTCGATCGGCGGGTTGGTGACCTGCGCGAAGTTCTGCTTGAAATAGGTGTAGAGGAGCTTGGACTTGTTCGAGAGCGCCGAGATCGGCGTGTCCGTACCCATCGAGCCCACGGCTTCCTGGCCGGTGGTGGCCATGGGGGCCATCAACAGCTTGAAGTCTTCCTGGGTGTAGCCAAAGGCCTGTAGGCGGTCGAGCAGGCTTTCCGAGCTCTTGGGCGCCTGCGGTTCGGTGGCCGGCAGGTCCTCAAGCACGATCTGGCTGCGCGCAAGCCATTCGGCATAGGGGTTCTTGGTGGCGAGCGCCTTCTTCACTTCCTCATCGGAAATGATGCGGCCTTCCTCGAGGTCGATCAGCAGCATGCGGCCCGGCTGCAGGCGCCAGCGCTCGACGATATCCTCATCCGGGATATCGAGTACGCCCGATTCGGAAGCGAGTACGACATGGCCTTCGCGCGTCACGAGGTAACGGGCGGGGCGGAGGCCGTTGCGGTCGAGCGTGGCCACAACATAGCGGCCGTCCGACAGCGACATGGCGGCGGGGCCATCCCAGGGCTCCATCAGCGCTGCGTGATATTCATAGAAGGCGCGGCGCTGTTCATCCATCAGCGAATTGCCGGCCCAGGCTTCGGGGATCAGCATCATGGCCGCGTGGGGCAGCGAATAGCCGCCGCGCACGAGGAATTCGAGCGCGTTGTCAAAGCAGGCCGTATCGGACTGGCCTTCATAGGAGATCGGCCAGATCTTGGTGATGTCATCACCGAACTTGGGCGAGGAGACCGAGGCCTGACGGGCCGCCATCCAGTTGACGTTGCCGCGAATGGTGTTGATCTCACCATTGTGGGTGGTCATGCGATAGGGGTGGGCCAGCTTCCAGGAGGGGAAGGTGTTGGTCGAGAACCGCTGGTGGACAAGCGCAATGGCGCTTTCAAAGGCCTCGTCATGGAGGTCCGTATAGAAGGCGCCCAGCTGGTCGGCCAGGAACATCCCCTTATAGACAATGGTGCGCGCCGACATGGAGACGACATAAAAGCCGTTGTCGCTGTCGCTCTCGGGCACTTCCTTATAGACAGAGTTGGAAATCACCTTGCGCACGATCAGCAGCTTGCGCTCGAACTCGTCGATCGACAGGCCTTCGGGGCGCGCAATGACCATCTGCTCGATGATCGGCTGGGTGGCGATGACGCCCTCGGAGAGCCGGGAATTGTCGGTGGGCACGGTCCGCTCGCCGAGCAGGCGCAGGCCTTCGGTTTCCAGGCAGCGACGCACCACGGCAGCGCACTTGTCGCGCAGGGCGGCGTCGTTGGGATAGAAGATCATCGCCACGGCGTAGTGGTGCTTTTCGGGCAGGGCGAAGGGCAGGACCTTTTCGAAGAAGGCATGCGGGGTTTGCACCAGGATGCCAGCGCCGTCGCCCATCAACGGGTCGGCGCCCACGGCACCGCGATGCTCCAGGTTCTCGAGGATTTCGAGACCCTTCTGCACCACTTCGTGGCTGGGCTTGTTCTTGATGTTGGCGATCATGCCGATGCCGCAGGCGTCATGCTCCTGCGCGGGATCATAAAGACCTTGGGCATGGGGGCGGCCATCGACGCGCTTGCCGTTCAGAATCAGGGTTTTGCGATTGGCTGCTTCGGTCTGGGCGGAAATGCCGGTCCGTGTGTTTGCCATGGCTCAACCTCATTCTGTTCGGGCCCTGACCGGGGCCAATGTTTCGTCTTGCGCATCCTGCTATTGCCGGTTGGGGCCGGCCGGGCGGATGCATGGTTTCCTCTGGGGCGCAGTGTTCAGCCGGGTCGTACTACACGAGTACGGCTCGAATGAGCAAATTGCGATCCTGTCCGGGGAGCGGCACTGCATCCAAATGGCCGCTCAAAATTCGAGCTTGGGCGAATTATTTGCCCATATTAGCTCCGCCTGTCCGTTTCCGCTATCGACTAGCGGTCCAGCCGGACCAGCGTGCGCGCTGACCGCGGAGAGCGGGGCGACGCGTCAGATAGGACAGAGTTGCTGCCCTAACCAGAGCACATTTGCATAATTCAAAACTGCGAGCAAGCGATTTTGCCGCGCCATCGCCACAAAAAATAGGACTTGGCCGAAAAAGCTATAGGAAACCGTAGGAAAACTGGGCCGAAGTGAACAGGGCGCCCCTAGAAGGAGCGCCCTGAGGCTGTGAAATGGCTGGAAAGTCCTATTCCAGATGCGATTTTATGAACCACAGGTTCTTGTCGAGATCGCGGGAATAGGCGGTCAGAATGTCGGCGGTGTCCGCGTCGCCGGCCTCGTCGGTGGTGTCAATGTCCTTGCGGACCTGATTGGCCAGCTTGCCAAAGCGTTCGGCGAGCGCGGCAAGATGATCGGGCACTTTCTTGATGTCGGTGGGATAGGCATCAAGGCTGGTCGCCCTGGCGACGGTCTGGCTCGTGCCGTCGGGCGTGCCATCAAGCTGGGCAATGCGTTCGGCCATGACATCGACATGGCCATCGATGGTGGCACGCATAGGATCGAGCATTTCATGCACGGCAATGAAATTGGGGCCCTTCAAGTTCCAATGCGCCTGCTTGGTCGCCAAGGCCAGATCAATACTGTCAGCAAGGCGTGCATTGAGCACGTCGATCACCGCGGATTTGGCATTGGCCTTGAGGTCGATGGCGGGGGTTTTCATCAGATATTTGTCCTGACACTTGTGTTGAAGGAGCGGCGCTGAGCCTTGTCCAATCAACTGCGCAGCGCGGGACTTGTTCCAAATCCGTCCGGTCAGGACCAACAAAAAAGCGCGGCCCTTGCGGACCGCGCCTCATCATTCCGATGGACTCGGAAGGCTTAGTTTACGGACTTGTCCTCGATGGTGGCGGTGCCGCCATTGATCTGGATGGTGCGCGCTTTCTTGCTTTCGGGCAGTTCGCGCTTTAGTTCCAGATGGAGCAAGCCGTTCTCGAGTGTGGCGCCCTGGACCTCGACATAGTCGGCAAGCTGGAAGCGCAACTCGAAGGCGCGCTCGGCAATGCCGCGATGGAGGAATTCGCGCTTGCTGTCGCCATTGTCAGCCGGCTTGGCGCCCTTGACGACAAGGCTGTTTTCCTTGGTTTCCACGGCGATGTCACCATTGGAGAAGCCGGCTACGGCGATGGAAATGCGGTAGGCATCATCGCCAGTGCGCTCGATATTGTAGGGCGGGTAGGTCTTGGCTTCCTGCGCGCCCAGGCTGTCGAGCCGATTGAACAGCCGATCAAAGCCGACAGTGGAGCGATAGAAGGGGGAAAAATCGATGGTCTGCATTTTCACATTCTCCGATTGAGCAACGTGGTTGAGTGTCGACCGGTGCCTGCGGCGGAACTCCCTTGAATAGGCGAGACCGTTGGGACAGGGCCGGTGTCCCCGGCATGCCCGGCGGACAGCATTGATGTAGGTGCGGCCAAAGCCGGTTCAAGTGGCTGGCGAGATGAACCCAAGATGAATGATCCACTCCGCTCCGGTTCAGGTGCATTGGCCTAGAAGAGGGCATGTGGACGAGGCCGGACAGCTCCGGCCGTGGCGTTCGCAATTCTGACGGTCCCGTCAACCCGCCCCCCGCATGGGGCCGTGCAGACAAGAGAAGCCAGCAGCCAGACCCGGTTGCTGGCTTTTCTTTTTAAGTGTTGCCCGATTATGGTCACGCCAATGCGAAACGAGGGCAGCACGTGACAACGCAGGTCGACCCGAACGGGCCCAGACTGGTGTCCATACCAACCAATCCCGTCCCCGAGGGGGCTCGGGTGGGCTATTTCACAACTTCGGACAAGGTGCGGCTGCGCTATGCCTATTGGCGCAAAAGCGAGGGGCCGCAGCGCGGCACGGTGTGCCTAGTGCAGGGGCGGACCGAATATATCGAGAAATATTTCGAGACCATCGCGGACTTCCGCCGGCGCGGATTTGCCGTGGCGACCTTTGATTGGCGCGGGCAGGGTGGGTCGGACCGGCTGACCGGCAATCCGCATGTTGGCTATGTCGACCGCTTCGAGGATTACTGGACAGATCTGCGGTTTTTTCACGCCGATATCCTGCTGCCCGATTGTCCGCCGCCGTTTTATCTGGTGGGCCATTCCATGGGCGGGCTGGCGAGCCTGATCGCTGCGACGCGGGACCGGATGATGTTCGACCGGGTCTTTCTCTCCGCCCCCATGGTGGGGCTCAATGGCATGGATCACAGCCTGGGGCGCTGGGCCGCCATTGCGGAAGCGGTTAGTTTTTTCGGGCTCGGGCATATGCCGCTCAAGCGCAAAGGCGATCGGCGCCCTGATGAATCGATGTATCCGGGCAACCCGCTGACCTCGGACATGCTGCGCTACAAGCGCATGGTCGATACCGTGCGGGCCGATGACGGGCTCTATATCGGCTCGCCCAGCTTCCGTTGGCTGGCAGCGGCCATGCGCGCCATGCTCGAGACCCGGCAGGACCGCTTTCCAGGCGAAATCCGCATTCCGTTGCTGATCCTGGCAGCGGCGCGCGAGCAGATCGTGTCCACTCCGGCCATCGAGCAATTGGGCCTCAGGCTGCGTACGGGGCGCCATATGGTGATTGCCGGTTCGCGGCATGAAATGTTCATGGAGAACGATGCGGTGCGCGGACAGGTGTTCGCGGCGTTCGATGCGTTCATCACGGAGCAGAGCGCGTGATGGCGGTGATAGCGGTCAATGGGCAAGGACCGGGTAGAGTGAGGCCACGAGCAGGGCTGCCATCAAGATATTGAAGGTGCGCAGGCGATAAGGCGTGGACAGGAAGCGTCCGAGGCGGTCGCCGGCCAGCACCCAAACACTGATTGAGGGTGCATTGACCAAGCCAAAGACCAGGGTGACCAGCAGTACCAATTGCATCGATCCCCCACCGGCGTAGACGGTCATTGCCGTCAGCGCCATGGTCCAGGCCTTGGGGTTGACCCACTGGAACAACACCGCCTGCCAGAAGGTCATCGGCTGGTTGTTGGTGGCACCTTCGCCCATGGTCGCGGTCGTTGCCAGTTTGTAGGCCAGATAGAGCAGATACAGTGTACTGAGGCCCTTCAGGGCCGCATGGCTGTATGGGATAGCCTCAAAAATCCCCATCAGACCCACGCCCACCAGGCCAACCATCACCGTAAAGCCGATGCACACGCCCAGTGCATGGGGAATGGTCCGCTGGGCGCCGAAATTGACCCCGGATGCCATGAGCATGAGGTTGTTGGGGCCCGGCGTGATGGAGGACACCAGGGCAAAGACGGCCAATGCGGTCAGGACTTCGTATGTCATGAACGCAATTGTTGCGCCAGATGGGCGCAATGTGCCATCATTATGAAGAGTTTTTCGGGAAGATACGCAATCTATGGTCGGTACTGACGCCAAGGACCATGAAATATTGTCCGTTCTGGAGCGCGACGGGCGCATAACCAATCTGGCGCTCGCTGCCAAGGTAGGGCTTTCGCCTTCGGCTTGCCTGAGGCGAGTGCAGGAGATGGAGAAGGCCGGGCTGATCACCGGCTATCGTGCTGTCACGAATCGTGCGGCCCTGGGCGTGGGCTTTATCGCCTATATCGCGGTGGGTCTGTCGGATCATTCGCAGGCCGCCCAGCGCGCATTCGAACGTGCCGTGGCACAGGCGCCCCAGGTGCGCGAGTGCCACAATGTTACCGGTACGATCGAATATATCCTCAGAGTGGAGGTGGCCGATATCGGTGCCTATAAAAGCTTTCATACCGATGTGCTGGGCACATTGCCGTCCGTGCATGCCCTGACCACCTATGTGGTGCTCGATTCGACCAAGGACCTGCGGGCCTAGGTCAGGCCCGGTTGATCAACTCCAGCGCCGCATCGAGAAGCTGCGGTGTTGCCGCGGCCACTACATTGCCGCCGCCACTGGGCTCGGAGCCGTCCCAGCAGGCGATGGCGCCGCCGGCTTCGCGGATGATGGGGACGAGCGCCGCGATATCGTAGGTATTGAGATAGGGCTCGATGACAAGGTCCGCCTGCCCGGCAGCCAGCAGGGCATAGCCATAGCAATCCATGCCGAAGCGCTGCAGGCGGGTCGCACTCTCTAGCGCCACCCATTTGTTCCAATGTTCGCCCTGGAACAGATTGGGGGTGGTGGTGAAGACGCGAGCTGAAGACAAGTCGGTCTGTCCGCTGGCCTGATTGGTGCGCAGCAAATCGCCGCGCCGGTAGGTGGAGCGGCCCGGTACGGCCAGGAATTCTTCGCCAATGAAGGGCTGGCTCATCAGGCCGGCAACCGCCACGCCATCAATGGCAAAGCCGATCAGCGTGCCCCACACCGGCGCTCCCGTGATGAAGGCGCGGGTGCCATCCACGGGATCGATGATCCAGCTATAGCGACCATCGCCCGTCTTGCCCCATTCCTCGCCGATAATGGCGTGGTCGGGAAAGTGTCTGGCGATAACGTCGCGGATGACGGTTTCGGCGCCCTTGTCGGCCTCGGTCACGGGGTCGAAGCCGGCATCGAGCTTGTTATCGATGGCCAGGGGCGTGCGAAACAGGGGCAGGGTGTGCCGTGCGGCTGCAGCGCCGGCACGGCGCAAAATGTCCTCGATCTGCGCAAAATCGATCGTGCTGGCGGGCATGGCGAAGCTTTCAGGCGTGATTTCTGTAAAAAGACAGGTATGACAGAGATTTGCTGCAGAACACTTTTGGTTGAACACTGGCTGTGCCAGATTTTTCTGCAGTTTTTCTGTGACGTTTCTGATTCATTTTTGCAACAAGTCTGGTCCGAACACCTGTGAACAAGGGGGCGGGCACTTGTCGTCCGGTCCGAATGGGTTCATCGACAAGGGGCATGGTGCGTTGCCGAACTGCCGAGCATCTGGGTGCCGCGTTCGGTGAACATCGTTCCTCCCTTGACTGGGGCCGTCTTTGGGGGCGGCCCCCTTGTTTTTCCGGATTTATTCTGCCGCGGCCTGCTCGGGCAAGGGAGAAATGCCGGCCAGCGTGACCAGGTCCAGGCCGACCAGGGTCAGGATCAGTCGCTCGATGAGCGATTTGATGGTCTCAAAACCCGCATTCTTCTCAAGGGTTACCTCGTTCATGTAGAGGTGGCGGCTGATCTCGATCTGCAAGGCATGAACGCCATGCTGCGGGCGTCCATAGGCCCGCGTGCAGAACCCGCCCGCATAGGGGCGGTTGCGTGCCACCTTGAGGCCGGCGGAGGTAAACACCGTTTCGACCAGATCGACCAGCGGGGCAGCGCAGGTGGTGCCATAGCGGTCGCCCAGCACGATGTCGGGTGTGGCCCGCTCGCCGTGCCGGCCCAGGCGCGGCATGGAATGACAATCGATCAGGACGGCGAGACCGAACCGGGCCATGCTCTCGCTCAACAGCTTCTGCAGGGCCGCATGATAGGGATGGTAGATGCCCTCAATGCGCATGCGCGCGTCCTCAAGCGTCAGGCGGTCGCGATAGATGGGCTTGTTCTCGGCGACGACGCGGGCGAGGGTGCCCAACCCGGCTGCGACGCGGGGCGAACTGGTATTGAACCGGTCCGAAAGCGGCTCGATGAACATTGTGGGATCGAGTTCCCAGGGCTCGCGGTTGACGTCGAGATAGGCGCGAGGGAAGTGGGCGCGCAGCAGTGGAGCGCCCAGATGTGGCGCCCGGGCAAACAATTCATCGACAAATGCGTCTTCGGACTGGCGGATCGAGAGATGGTCGAGCCGGGCCATGGCCAGGAAGCGTTCGGGATAGACGCGGCCCGAGTGGGGCGAGTTGAACACAACCGGTGCAACCAGCCGTCGCGGACGGACCGTTTCAAATGCCGGTTGATCCCAATAGTCGGACCGCACGCCGTCTCCCCCGTATTGGCGGTGAAGCCCGCCAAAAGTGATTTGCTGGGCTCAAGTTTCGCGCGGCACGGCGCGATTGTCCAGAATTGTTGCATTTGTGCGAACAACGCGGAAAACCCGGTGCCGGATGCAGTGAGAGGTTGCGAAAGCGACACGGTGGCATAAACATCGGCGCACATACCGACTCAGCCTAAGGCTCTGCCCAAGAGGACCCTTGATGAAGCGAATTCTGCTCGCCGAAGATGACAACGACATGCGTCAGTTCCTGACGCGGGCCCTCAAGAATGCCGGCTATGAGGTGGTGTCCTTCGACAATGGCCTGTCGGCCTATGAGCGGCTGCGCGAAGAGCCGTTCTCCCTGCTCTTGAGCGATATCGTGATGCCGGAGATGGACGGGATCGAGCTGGCACGCCGCGCCACCGAGCTCGATCCGGACCTCAAGGTCATGTTCATCACCGGCTTTGCCGCCGTGGCGCTGAACCCGGACAGCGATGCCCCCAAGGACGCCTCGGTGCTGTCCAAACCCTTTCATCTCAAGGACCTGGTCAACGAGGTCGAGCGGCTTCTCGCCGCCTGAAGCCGAGAAATTCACAGGGCGCGGGAAGGCCCTTGACCTGGGCCACACAATTGTGGTCTATCCGCGCCACCGGAGACGCCCCAGGGCGATCCGTCCCGGAGAGATGGGCGTGTAGCTCAGCGGGAGAGCACTACGTTGACATCGTAGGGGTCACAAGTTCGATCCTTGTCACGCCCACCATCTCTTCTTTTCCCTGCCTTGGGCAGCGGGTGCGTAGCTCAGCGGGAGAGCACTGCCTTCACACGGCAGGGGTCACAGGTTCAATCCCTGTCGCACCCACCATTCGCCTTCCTTTTTCCCGATGGTCGCCTGCAAACCGGCTAGTCCTGCGCTTCCGGTGCTCATGCACACTCCGCGCCGGTTCTCGTCTGGCCCGCAGAAAAAATGCAGGTGAATGGTGCCCCTGAAAGAGTATGGGACGCAGAAACCGCTTCACCACATCGTCTGCTTCGCCCGGTCCGGCCAGGCCCTGTCATAGCTTTCGCCGCCCACCTGGTTGTCGGTCATGGACGACAGGATCTGGCCGGGGGTGGGCAGGGTGGCCGGATCGACATGGCGTTCGGGGTTCCAGAGTTCGGATCGAATGATGGCGCGGGCGCACTGGAAATAGACCTCGTCGATCTCGAGGACGATGACCGAACGCGGCGCCCTGTCCTCGACGGCGAAGCTTTCGAGCAGGGCCGGATCGATGGAGAGATGGGCCTTTCCGTTGACGCGCAGCGTCGTCCCTGAGCCGGGAATGAGGAACAGAAAGGCGCAGCGCGGATCGCGAACGATGTTCCTGAGACTGTCGATGCGGTTGTTGCCGCGCCGGTCAGGCATCATCAGGGTTGTGTCGTCGTGAATGCGCACAAAACCCGCCCTGTCGCCCCGCGGCGAACAGTCGATGCCCTCCGGACCCACCGTGGCCAAAGCCGCGAAGGGGCTGGCTTCTATCAGGCGCCGATATGGGCGTGTCATGGCATGGGCAACCTTGACTGTGGAGGCCGGGACCGGAGCGGGTTGATAAAGGGCTTCAAGCTGATCGAGATTGGTAATTCTGGTCATGAAATAATTGCCGCTCGTGGATCTGATGGAACACAAGGGTGGGTTCAGGCTGTAACCGGGCCTATATGTTTTGCGAATAAGGGACGAGCCTAGCGGCCTTTTCCCAACAGACCATGAGGAGATTTGCCATGGATGGCCATGCCTTTCCCGTGACCCGCACCGATGCCGAATGGCGCGAGCGATTGAGTGAAGAACAGTACTACATCATGCGCCAGCATGGCACCGAGCGACCGGGCAGTTGCGCCTTGCTGCACGAGAAACGGCCCGGCACATTTTCCTGTGCGGGTTGCGACAGCCCGCTCTTCGCCGCGACGCTGAAATTTGAGAGCGGCACGGGCTGGCCTAGCTTCAATGACCCGATTCCGGGCGCCGTCGAAACCACCATGGATCATTCGCATGGCATGGTGCGTACCGAAGTGCATTGCGCCACCTGTGGCAGCCATCTGGGCCATGTCTTCCCCGATGGTCCACCGCCCACGGGGCTACGCTATTGCATTAATGGCGTGGCTCTCAATTTCACGCCTAACTAGCCGATCTTCTGGCCCCCATGGCCTGCAAATGTCCGTTTCCTGCGCTTCCGGTCCTCACGTACTCAAGTACGCTGCGGTCCGGGTCTCGGAAACGGGCATTTTCGACTCATGTGGACCAGAATCTCGACCAGTTAGGTGCCACCAAATGGATTTCTCGGCCAATCTGAGCATGCTCTACACTGAGCATGCCTTTCTCGACCGCTTCGCCGCCGCAGCCGCTGATGGCTTCGCCGGCGTTGAATTCGTGTCGCCCTATGATCATGAGCCCGGGGCCGTGGCCGAGGCCGCGAGAAGGGCAGGCGTAAAGGTCGTGCTGTTCAACTCGCCGGCCGGTGATTGGGCGGCGGGGGAGAGGGGATGTGCCTGCCAGCCGGGGCAGCAGGCCCGGTTTCGCGCAGGCATCGAAAGGGCGATTGATTTTGCCAGGGCGCTGGCCTGTCCGCGCCTCCATATCATGGCCGGTATTGTGCCCCAGGGCGTTTCCGCTGCCGAGGCAGGGGCCGTGTTCGTCGACAATCTGGGTTGGGCGGCTGAACGGCTGGCGCAGGCTGATGTGGTCGGGCTGATCGAGCCGATCAACTCGATCGATATGCCGGGCTATGGGTTATCGCGCCTTGGTCAGGCCGAGCGCGTCCTGACTGCAGTTGGGCACGACAATCTGCGACTGCAATTCGATGTCTACCACATGGCAATGACGGGTGAGGATGTGGTGGGCGCGTTCATGCGCCTGCAGCCGCTTATCGGTCATGTGCAGATTGCAGACATGCCAGGGCGGCACGAGCCGGGTAGTGGGGAGATCGACTATCCGTCCGTGTTCGCGGCCATTCGTTCGAGCAGCTACCAGGGCTGGGTGGGGGCGGAATATCTGCCAGCCGCCGAGACCAGCAATGGGTTGGGTTGGCGCGACAAGGCGTGAGCGTCAGGTGCCGCGCGGCTTGGCGCGATTGGTGGCAGGTGCGGCCAGCGGATCATTGGGCCAGGGGTGGCGCGGATAGCGGCCCTTGAGGTCGCGCGCCACATCCTTCCAGCTGCCGCGCCAGAAGCCGGGAAGATCGCGCGTGGTCTGGATCGGCCGATGCGCGGGAGAGAGCAGCACCAGGAGGAGTGGCACTTTGCCATTGGCAATGCTGGGGTGCCGATCCAGCCCGAACAGTTCCTGTACCCGGATTTCCAGCGCCGGGCCGTTTTCGGCGGCATAGTCGATCGGCAGGTGACTGCCCGAGGGGGCGTGGAAATGGCTGGGCAGCAGCTTTTCCATCTCCTGTTTTTTCACCCAAGGCAGCTGGGCTTCCAACGCTGATCCGAGATGCTCGGCAGTGATCGCGGCGAGGCGGGTTTCGCCGACAAGGTGCGGGACAAGCCAGGTGGGATCGGCCGCGAGTGCGGCGTCCGAGAGGTCCGGCCAATCATCGCCCAGGGTCTGGTGCAGGAAGGTGGCGCGGGCGCGCAGGGCCTTTTGGTCCTTGCTCCAAGGGAGGGTTTCGGGGCGCTTGAGGGCGGCCTCGGCCAGAAGCTGTGCAGCTCTTTCGAAATCGGTCACCGGGGCGGTGTCGTCGGCGAGGCGCAGGGCCTCAAGGCGGCGCTGGCGGCGGGCGCGGACCGAGCCTGTTGCCGCATCGAAGGCGAGGGTCGTTTCGGCGGTGATGTGGGCCGCAAAGAGGGTGTCGAGCTCGGCCGGGTCGAGGGCGGCGGCGGAGCGGATGCGGCCCTGCGTGGCGCTGCCTGTGACATCGGCCACGACAAGGAAGGGTGCGCCGGCCAGAGCGTGGGTCTCGTCGATCTGGGCCTGCCTGCCATTGGCAAGGCGGAAGCGGCCGCGGGCCCCTGCCGATTGTGCCACCCGGTCGGGAAATGCGCGGGCAAGGTGATGACCGGGGGAGAGGCCTGCGCCGGAGGTGCCTCCAGCCAGCTTCGCCCAGCGTCGCGCCAGGCTGCGAGCCTCTTCGGCGCGGCGCGATCGGTCGGTGCGAAAGCGCTCGAGCCGGCGGCCAAGATCGGTGTCGTCCCCACCCAGTCCGCGTTCACCGATCAGCACCGCCAGTTCGGCGGCAGTTTGCGCGTCGCCGTCCTCGGCACCGGCCACCACCATATGGGCGAGGCGCGGATGCAGCGGCAGTTTTGCCAAGGCCTTGCCGGCGGGGGTGAGATGCCCGGCCTCATCGATGGCGTCGAGGCGCTGGAGAAGTGCTTTGGCCTCGGCCCAGGCCGGGACGGGCGGTGGGTCGAGAAAAGCCAGGGTCTTGGGGTCGCTCACGCCCCAATTGGCGAGGTCGAGCAGCAGGCCTGAAAGATCGGCGGCCAGTATCTCCGGGGTTTCAAAAGGTTCGAGCGCGGCGGTCTGGCCCTGGTTCCAGAGCCGGACACAAACGCCTGGACTGGTGCGACCGGCACGGCCACGGCGCTGGTCGGCGCCGGCGCGGGATACCCGGCGGGTGGCCAGGCTCGTCATTCCGGTGGCCGGTTCATAGACCGGGACGCGACGAAAACCTGAATCGACAACGATGCGCACGCCCTCAATGGTCAGCGAGGTTTCGGCAATCGATGTCGCCAGCACGATCTTGCGGCGGCCCTCGGGTGCGGGCTGGATGGCGCGATCCTGCTCGGCCGGGCTGAGTTGACCGTAGAGTGGGGCGAGATCGGTGTCGGCAGGCAGGCGATCAGCCAGCCGTTCCGCGGTGCGGATGATCTCGCCTTGCCCAGGAAGGAAAACCAGCGCCGAGCCGCCGTGTTCGCGCAGGGCCGCGAGGGTGGCGCCGGCCACCTGATCCTCAAGGCGTTGCAGCGGGTCGGGTTCGACATGCAAGGTCTCGACCGGAAAGGTGCGGCCGGGGCTGTCGATGACCGGTGCGTCATCGAGCAGCCTGGCAACACGCGCACCGTCGATGGTGGCGGACATCACCAGAATGCGCAAATCGGGCCGCAGGGCGCGGGCATCGAGCGCCAGGGCAAGGCCCAGATCACCATCGAGACTGCGCTCGTGGAATTCGTCAAAGATGACGGCGGCGACGCCACCCAGTTCCGGCTCATCGAGCAGCATGCGCGTGAAGACGCCCTCCGTCACCACTTCGATGCGGGTGCGGGCGGAGACTTTCGTCTCCATGCGCACGCGATAGCCCACTGTCTGTCCGACTTCTTCGCCCAGCAGCCGGGCCATTTGCCGGGCGGCGGCGCGGGCGGCCAGCCGGCGCGGTTCAAGCATGATGATGCGGCCATCAACTCGCCAGGGTGCATCAAGCAGGGCCAGGGGCACGCGCGTGGTCTTGCCCGCGCCCGGCTGGGCCACGAGGACCGCAGAGATGCCCTTGTTGAGCGCCTCGGACAGCGCGGGCAGGGCGGCATCAATGGGTAGCGAGGGCAAGGCATTGGACATGGCTAGGCGATAGCCCCTGACATGGTGGCGAAGCAAGTGGCCGCAGCGGATGGGCGCCTTTAGGAGCTTGTTCATTCCAAGCGTACTTGCGGGTTCTCTCTTATGCCAGAGTAGGTTAGGGTAGATGCTGTTCCTGCACCCTTCCGGAGTGGCGCATGCAGCTGACCCGTATCGCCAATGATCAGATCACCGTCGACATTGCGGCGCTGGGCGCGGAGATGCAGTCGATCCAGACGCGGGACGGCCGGCATTGGCTCTGGCATGGCGACGCTACCTATTGGACCGGCCGCTCGCCCGTTCTGTTCCCGATCGTGGGCAAGGCGCCCAACGATACGGTGACGGTGGACGGCAGGCCGTTCCAGATGAGCCAGCATGGCTTTGCCCGGCGCAGCAATTTCACGCTGGTGGTCGAAGAGTCGGACCGCTGCGTCTATCGGCTGACCGCGTCCGAAGCCAGCCGCGCCATGTATCCGTTCGATTTCCAGCTCGATGTCGAGCACAGGGTCGAAGGGCGTGCGGTGGTGGTCAGCGCCAGTGTCACCAATCGCGACCACCAGGTGATGCCCTTTGGGATCGGCTTTCACCCCGCCTTTGCCTGGCCATTGCCGGGGGCAGACGGGCAGGCCCACGGGATCGAGCTGGATGAGGGCGGCGCCCCGGACCTGCACCGGTTGTCCCGTGGACTTGTGATTCCCGAGCCATCGCCCTCTCCGTTCCAGAACGGGAGGCTGACGCTCGATCCTGCCCTGTTCGCCGCGGATGCCATGCTGTTTCCCAAGGGGGCGGGCGCAGGGCTGGTCTATGGTCCCGATAGCGGGCCGAGCGTGCATTTTACCTGGGAGAACCTGCCCAATCTGGCGCTCTGGAGCAAGCCCGGCGCCGGGTTCATCTGCCTCGAACCCTGGCACGGCACGGCGGCAGAAGTGGGTGGCTCGGAAGAGTTGAGCGAACGGCCCCATTCGGAGCTGCTGGGGCCGGGAGCCTCGGCGCGATACAGTTTCAAGGCACAGCTAAGGGGCTGATCACTCGGCCGCGCCGCGTGCCTCGATCACGTCATCGGGGCCGTTCGGATCGCCGGGCGCTGTTTCTGACCCGAGATCGGGGAAAGCTGCAATGCGGCCGCCGCGGAAATCGGTGCGCAGCACGATGAGACCCCGTTCCTCGAACCAGGTGAGAAGACGCCTGGCCCTGCTCGATGAATGGGTGCCGTAGAGCCGGGCCAGCGTGGCGTCCGACGGACAGGGAGCACCGGTCAGCGCGGCCTGGGCGATGATCAGGAACACCCCCTGCACGTCGTCACTGAGGGTTTCGGACAAGGAAAGGGCCTGCTGCCAGCCGTCGGAGGACGCCGTCTGTTCGTCGGGGGCGACGCGCGCCACGGCCAATAGGCGCTTGAAGGCAGGCAAGGCCGGTGGTTCGCCCGGCACGCGGCGGATACGGCAGCGCACCAGAAAATCCTGATAGAGCTGGGCGGTATTGCGAAAACCCGCATCGGGATCGCTCATCAGTTCCACCATGACGGACTGGATCATGGCGTCTCGCTCTGCCTCATCCAGTTCCGGGAACAGGGATACCGGCTCCTCGGGCGCTTCGGCGCGGGCTTTGGCGCGGGCCTCGGCGACCTGGGCGAGCAGTTCATTGGTCGATGGCGGCGGGGGCGGCGCGGGCCGGCGGACCACGGGCCGGGCCAGCTCCTCGGGGTCCTGGGTAAAAATCAGATCGGCCGCGTCGGCGGGCGCCTCGGGCAAGGGTGTCAGCTTGGGGCTGGTGGAGCGGGCCGAGGTTTGGACCGGGCCAATGACGATGGGCAGGGGCCTGCGCGAAACAGCCGGACCAAGCGCCACGAAATGGCCACGCGCAAGATCGCGGAACTGTTCGGCCTGGCGGCGATCCATGCCCAGAAGGTCGGCGGCGCGGGCCATGTCGATATCGAGGAAGGTGCGGCCCATGAGGAAGTTGGACGCTTCGGCGGCCACGTTCTTGGCCAGCTTGGCCAGGCGCTGGGTGGCGATGACACCGGCCAGGCCCCGTTTGCGGCCACGGCACATCAGATTGGTCATGGCGCCGAGCGAGAGCTTGCGCGCTTCGTCGGAAACCTCGCCGCCCGCGGCCGGCGCAAAAAGCTGGGCCTCGTCGACCACCACCAGCACCGGGTACCAGAAATCGCGGTCGGCATCGAACATGCCACCCAGAAACGCGGCGGCCGCGCGCATCTGTTGTTCGGCGTCCAGCCCTTCAAGATTGAGCACCACCGAGACGCGGTGCTGGCGCACCCGGTTGGCGATGCGGGTCAACTCGTTTTCGGTCCGGGTGGCGTCGACCACCAGGTGCCCGTATTTGTCGGACAGGGTAACGAAATCGCCCTCGGGATCGATGATGCATTGCTGCACCCATTGGGCGGATTGCTCAAGCAGGCGGCGCAACAGATGGGACTTGCCGGACCCCGAATTGCCCTGCACCAGAAGGCGCGTTGCGAGCAATTCCTCAAGATCCATGTGGGCTGGGCCGGCTCCCCGGCTCTCTCCCATGTCGATGGCGACCTGCATCATCTCTCCGGCTGGATGCGTCTCATCTCCAGCGGGAAGGCAGACGCACGGCTAACTGACTAGGTGTGAGTGATAGCACATAGCCTCACCGATTCGCCCAATCGGGAAAAGCCGGGTTCCACAGGCCAGTCAGTCCGGCTTGCGGGCGATCAGAAACAAAGCGGCCTTGGGGTTGGGCCGCCAGTCATGCTCGATGACGAAACCGGCATTGGTCATGTCGGCACGCAATTGGTCGGGCGTCATGATGTTGAGCATGGGCAGTAGTCCCAGGGCGCGACCGAGCGGGGCGATCGCGCCGAACCACTTCATGGAGTCGCCAAGGCAGGCCGTGCTCGAGACAAAGCGCCCGCCGGGCTTGAGCATGTCAAAGACCCTTGCGATGACCGCCTGCCGGTCCTTGAGCAGATGCAGGATCGAGAGCCCCAGCACCATGTCATAGCGGCCCGGCTCGAGAGCGATGCTGGTGATGTCGCCCTGCTCGAAGACGACATTCTCCGCACCGGCCTCGGTGGCGCGCCGGCGGGCCATCTCGAGCATGCGGGTGGAAAAATCGATGGCGCGGACACTGCGCACATGCGGGGCATGGGCAATGGCGGTGCCGCCCGTGCCGCAACCGAACTCAAAGATATCCATGTCCGGGGTCATATGGGCCTGGGTGCGCGCCATCTTGGTGCGGTAGGCATCTTCATCGGCAATGGGCTGGGCGGCATATTTGTCGGCCAGTCTGTCCCAGAATGCGCTTAACTCGGCCATGTTCGCAGGTCCTGCACCAAAGAATTGAGCTTCACTGTAATGGTCGCGCGCTCAAAACAAAATTGCACAATTTAGCAGAAGACCTATACATCAGCGTATGAATGGAGCCTCCGTTAGTCCCGACTGGAACCAGATGCGTGCCTTGCTGACCACGGTCGAGGCGGGCTCGCTCTCGGCTGCGGCCAAGCGCCTGGGCCTGACCCAGCCAACGCTGGGACGGCAGGTGGCGGCGCTGGAAGAGAGCCTGGGGCTGGCGATCTTTGAACGGGTTGGCCGGAATCTGGTTCTCACAGAGGCGGGGCAGCGCCTGGTGGCAGACCTGCGCGAGATGGGTGCGGCGGCCGAGCGCGTGGCCTTGTCCGCGGCGGCGCAGTCGCAATCGGTGGAGGGCGTTGTGCGGATCACCACCGCCGACATCTATGCCGGGCATGTCCTGCCACCTTTGCTCGACAAGATACGCCGGGAGGCGCCGGCGATCTCGGTGCAGGTGCTGGCGACGGGATCGATCAGCGATCTGTTGCGGCGCGAAGCCGATATCGCCATTCGCCATGTACGCCCGGACCAGGATGGGCTGATTGCCCGGCGCTGCAGGGACACGGCGGCCCGCATCTATGGCACGCCGGACCTCATCGCGCGGTTGGGGCATCCGCGCAATGGCGCAGCATTGGCGCAAGCCGACTTTGTCGGTGCGCTGGACAACAATGATGATTTCATCGCCGAGATGAACAGGCGTGGGGTCGCGCTGGGCCCCGACAATTTCCGGCTGGCGACGCAGAGTGGCATGACCGGCTGGGAATGGGTGCGCAAGGGCATGTGCCTGGGTGCCATGGTCGAGGCGGTGGCGCGGCAAACCCCCGAGGTCGAGATCGTGGTTCCATCGATCGAACCCATTCCGGTGCCGGTCTGGCTGGTGACACATCGCGAATTGCACACCAGCCGGCGTATCCGGCTGGTGTTCGACATGTTGGTGGAGCACTTCTCGTGATGTGCTAGAGGTCGCGTAGCAGCCGGGCGGGCCGTGCAGATGCCGCCCTGAGAATCGTCATGGCGCCCAGCGTTGCGGTGATGACGATGGCGACAGCCAGCACAACGACGATGATGTCGAGCTTGAGCGTAAAGGCCACAGCCAGCAGCAGCCCGCTGACAAAGCGGCCCATGGCGATACCCAGAACAAGGGCCGGGATGGCGGCCAGCAGCGCCAGCACCAGATATTGCAGAAAGGCCGAGCCAATCAGTTCGGCGCGCGTGGCGCCCAATACCTTGGTGATGATGGTATCGGCCTCGCGCTGGCGACGTCCGGTCGACAGGCTGCCGATCAGCACCAACAGGCCATTGCCCACGGCGAGACCTCCGATGAGGCTGGCGGCAAAGGATAGCTGGCCCAGGGCTTCGGTGACCTGTTTGAGCGTGTCGCCCACCGAGATGAAGCGGATATCGGGCAGTTCGGCGGCCAAGAGGCGCGCCACTGCCTCGTCTTCGCCTGGGGCCGCGGTGACGGCGGCGAAGAGGGTTGTGGGGTAGTTGTCGATCACGCCTGGCGAAAAAGTGGCCAGGAAATCGATGCCGCCCTGCCAGGAATAGTCACGAAAACTGGCGATCGTCACCGTGATCTCTTCGCCGAAAATGGAGAAGGTGAGCGTGTCGCCGAGTTCAACCCCCAGGCCGTGCCGCAGGCTTTGGTGCAGGCTGACCAGGCCCGGGCCGGCATGGTCGGCGGGCCACCATTCCCCTGCTGTGACGCGGGAGGAGGCCGGAAGGTGGGTGCGAAAAGTCAGCGGCACTTCGCCGGCGAGGAGGAAAGTGGCCTCCGGGCCGCGCGTCACCAGTTCATCGGCCGGCGTGCCGGCCACATCGACAAGTGCCCCGCGCAGCATGGGGGTGGAGACGAACCTGGTGATGCCATTGCCTGCAATGGTCAGGGTTTCCAGGGCTTCGACCTCATCGGGGAAGAGGTCCGAGCCCACCAGGGTGGGGGCGTCAAAGGCCGAGGCGCCCAGGAATTCCTGCTGCAGATTGGTCTGCATGACGAGGACGATGATCAGCATGGTCAGTGCCATGCCGGCCGAAACGGCGACGGCGGCAGCGTTCTGTCCGGCGGCCGAGATGTTGCGCAGGGTGTGGCGCCAGAGCCGTGGACCGGTCTCGGGCAGTCTCCGGAGTCCGGCCTGGACCATGCGGATGAACGCCTGAAACACAATCGCGCCCAGGGCGCTGGCGAGACCGAAGCCAAGCACCAGCGGTGCGTCGCCCGTCATCAGCCAGGCCAGAACGAAGAAGGCCAGGACGGCGGCGACAAGCGGCAGAATCTGCCAGGACAGCAGAAGTGCGCGCCAGTCGACCGGCGGGGCGTCGAGCCCCTTGGAGCGGAACAGCAGCACTGGCCGGATGGCCTGGGATTGGACCAGCGGCAGATAGGCAAAGGCAAAGGCTGTCACCAGACCTGTGCCCGCCGCGATGGCCAGGGGGTCAAGATGAACGGCGGGGGCAAGTGCGATGCCCACGGCGGCTCCGATGGTGGGCAGAATGAACCATGCGACACCGGCGCCGACAACAAGACCGATGCCGACCCCGACCAGGGCCAGGGCGGAAACCTGGGCCAGAAAATGGATAAAGACACGGGCCTGATCTGCGCCGATGCTGCGTAGCACGGCGATGACGCCGGAGCGCTCGGCAATATAGGCGCGCATGCCGGTCCAGACGCTGACGCCGCCGATCAGGAGCGAGCCGAGACCGACAATGAGCAGGAAGCGCATGAAGAGATCATAATAGCGCACCATCTGCCCCAGCCCGTCCCGGGCCGAGCGCACGGTCCAGCCCGAGCCGCCGAATTGCTCGACGGCGCTGGCCAAGCCGGCATCGATATCGCGCTCGGCCAGATGGATCTTGTAGCGGTACCAGGTGCCCAGGCCCGGCAAGGGGGAGGTGCGATCGCTGACCACGGCGAAGCCATTGGTCGAGATCAGGGTCGGCATGCCGAGGCGGAAGCCGCGCACGGGCCCATCGGGCAGGCTGATCAGCGTGCCGCGCACGGCAAATTCGGTGCCGCCCAAGCCAAAGGTGTCGCCGATAGACAGGCCAAGCTGGTCGAGCATGATGCCATCAAGGAGGGCGCCATGGACGCCGTCGATTTCGGCCAGAAGCGCGCTGATGTCCTCGCCTGGGGGCAGTTGCGGGCTGCGTATGGTGCCGAGCAGGGGATAGGTGTCGCCCACGGCGCTGACATCGGCAAAGGCCTCGTCGGCAAAGGTCTCGGCACGCAGATTGGTGTCAATCACCTGGGCCACGCGGCCCATTGCCTGCATGGCCGCCAGCTCATCGGGGGTGGCCAGTCGGTCGGCGCGCGAGAGCTCGATATCGCCCCCCATGATTTCGGCAGCGCCGGTATCGATGGCCCGGGTGATGCTGGTGCCGACCGAATTGACGCCGGCAATCAGGGCCGTGCCGACGGCCAGACAGACGACTAGCAGCAGGAAGCGCCGCAGATCACCGCGCATATCGAGAAGGCCGATGCGGGTGGCGGCCCAGATGCCGCGCATCATCTGCTCACCGATTTGCGGGGCGCACGCGTACGGGCCGGCGCCGAGACGGGTGCGGTGGTCTCGGTCAACTGCCCCTGGGTCATGGTAAAGACCCGGTCGGCCTTGGCGGCAAGGGCAGGATCGTGCGTGATCAGCACCACGGCGGTGTTGTTGCGACGGGCCAGGTCGAACATCAGGTCGACCACGATGGCACCGGTCTTCTGGTCGAGATTGCCGGTAGGCTCATCGGCCAGAAGAAGCGGCGGATTGGCGACACTGGCGCGGGCCAGGCCCACCCGCTGCTGCTCGCCGCCCGACAGGGCCGAGGGGCGGTGATCGAGCCGGGCTTCAAGCCCCACGGCGGCCAGCGCTGCGGCAGCCTTTTCACGCACCTGTGCCATGGACAGGTCCGGTTCGGCAATTTCCAGCGCCAGGCCCACATTGTCGAGCGCCGTCAGCGAGGGGATCAGATGAAAGCTCTGGAAGACGATGCCCAGGGTATGGCGACGGAAACGCGCCAGATCGTCCTCGCTCATGCCGGTCAGCTCTTGCCCATTGACGGTGACTTCTCCGCCTGTGGCCTTTTCGAGACCGGCGAGCAGCATCAGCAGCGAGGTCTTGCCGCTGCCCGAGGGGCCGACAATGGCCACCACTTCGGCCGGGGCGACCCTGAGCGAAACCTTGCGCAGGATGTGCAGGGGACGTCCGGCGACGTCGAGCGTGTAATCGACATCGCGTGCGTCGATGATTGATCCGGAGGTCATGTCCGCGATTTTCCCCTCATTGGCCGACCGGGCGTATTTTCATTCGGTCATAGCCATTATCCAATAGTGGTTGGTTGATTCGTAACAATGCCGTCAATTGCTGGACATTTTTTACGATGCTGGCCCTAGAGTGCAGGTAGACATGCACGGCATGCGGCTTTGGAGGGGATAAGACGTGTCCAATTGGTTGAGAACAGCTTTTGTTGCCATTGCTCTGATGGCAACCACGCTGACGGCGGGGGTTGCCCAGGCCGGAGTGCGGGAGCTGGAACTGCTTTCCTCCTATATCGGCAGCTGGCGCGGCGAGGGCGCCCTTGTGGGCGGTGACCAGCCCGAACCCTTCCGCTGCCGGCTGAGCGTTGCCCAGGGCAATCTGCTCAAAATCAACTATACCGGGCGGTGTAGCCTGGTGAATGCGACGCTCTCGATCAGCGGGACCATTGCCTATAATGACGATGCCCGGCGATATGAGGCGGCCATGAGTTCCAATGCCGGCTATACCGGCCTGGCGATCGGCCGACAGTCCGGCAGCACGATCAGTTTCGATCTGCGCGAGCAGCAGAAGGACCGGGCCGGTGGCGATGTGCGGATCGGTGCCAAAATCATCCTGGTCAATGACCGCATCACCGTCGATTTCGAGGTTGAATTCAACAATTCAGGCGAAGTGCTGACGGCGAGCGTACCGTTTGACCGATAGGGGCATCATGTCGTCGGGAAAAAAAGGCCCGGTAGACCGGGCCTTTTTCTTCTGATCTGGTGATCTAAAGTTTCACGAGCGTCTTCACGTCCACCGGCAGGCCCGTTGCAAAGGACTTGTTGGCGGCCAGACCTGTGAGGATGGAGAGGGCGCCGTCGCGATGGTTGGCGCCATAGCCGGGGCGTGGGGCGGCATTGCCGAAGATTTCCTCGAGCATGATCTTGTCGCCGCCGCCATGGCCGCCTTCACCATGCTGGACCGGGACGACACGCGGCTCTCCATGGAGCGGGAAGTGATAGAGCTTTACGCCCTTGGCAGCGCCTTCGGTTTCCGAGCCGGCGCCGGCATTGATGTAGGAATTTTCGTGCACGGTGAGTTCGAGCCGACCGCCCGTGCCATTGATGGCGACGTTGAACCCTTCCCAGGGCGCATAGGCGTAGAGTGAATAGGTCATGACCGCCTTGTTGGAATAGCGGACGATGACATTCATGGTGTCCTCAATGGAGATGCCGTCGCCGAAAACGTTCTGGTCGCGCTGGTAGCCGTCTTCCTTTTCGGCATCCCAATAGAGACCCTTCTGGATGGGGTTCGCGGTCAAATCGATGGCGAAGGGATCGTCCTTGGCCGCCTCGACACCGGTGGTGCGGGTATAGGGGGTGAACACGCCCCGCTCCTCGGCATTGGCGCGGCCGTAGAATTTGAGATCGCCCATGCCGAAGACGGTTTCGGGTTGGCTGCCAAGCCAGAAATTGACCAGGTCGAAATGATGGGTGGATTTGTGGACCATGAGGCCGCCGGAATTGGCTTTGTCGCGGTGCCAGCGGCGGAAATAGTCGGCGCCGTGACGGGTATCGAGTAGCCATTCGAAATGCACCGAGGTGACCTTGCCGATGGCACCTTCGGCGATGAGTTCGCGCAGGGCCGAATTGTGCGGCGCATAGCGATAGTTGAAGGTGACGCGGACCTGTTTGCCGGTGCGCTCGACGGCGTCGAGAATGGCCTGGCACTTTTCCGGGTCGGTGGTCATCGGCTTTTCGGTGATGACGTCGCAGCCGGCTTCCAATGCGGCAATGATATAGTGGTGGTGGGTGCGGTCGATCGAGGTGACGATGACGATATCGGGCCGGGTGTCGGCGACCATCCTGGCGAAATCTGCGGCCCTGTAGGTGGGGACGGCCTGGCCGGAGAGTTCCTCGACGATCACCTGGTTGGTGAAGTCCATGCGCACCTGATTGGTGTCGCACAGCGCCACCAGCCGGGCCTCGGCGCGGTGCGGCCCCAGAATGGCCTCGTAGAACATCCGTGCGCGACCTCCGGTCCCCACAAGTGCGTAGGTCTTGGCCATTCGTGTCTCTCCAGTCTCGAGATAGTTCCGTTCGCGGCTCCCGCGGGTGCCAGCGAAACTGCATCTACCATACAAGATTGCGGAACTGTACTGTTTCTTTCTACAATCATGGGTGCCGCGGCATCTGATGGCAGGACCCGGCATTGGGGGGACAGATTTCTGTGGAAGACAGCAAACCAGGTGCGCCGCTAGGGACCTATCCGGCCCAAGGTCTGAAATCGGAATCAGCCCGACGGGGAGGCAAGGTGGGCGAGACGCTCGAAGGAACCATCGCATTTCGCGTCGTCAGCGCGCTGCGGGACGATATTGTCAGCATGGCGCTCAAGCCAGGCGACGTGATCTCGGAAAGCGATATTGCGGGCCGCTATGGCGTGTCGCGGCAGCCGGTGCGTGAGGCTTTCATTCGGCTGGCCCAGCAAGGGCTGCTGCTGATCCGCCCCAAGCGCGCCACCGTGGTCAAAAAGATCTCCCCCGATGGCGTGCGGCAAAGCCGGTTTATCCGCGAGAGCATCGAAGTTGAGATCATCCGTCGGGTGGCGACCGAGCCCTCTCCTGAGACCGCACAGGTGCTGGCCGATCTGATCGTCGACCAGGAGGCAGCATCGGCCGCAAATGACAGCCGCCGTTTCCACCAGCTCGATGAGTTGTTCCACCGCACATTGGCGCGGCTGGCGGGGGTGGAATATGCCTGGCAGCTGATCGACGATCACAAGATGCAGCTCGACCGGGTGCGCTATCTGACCCTGGGTGTATCGTCGAGCCAGCGCGCCATTGCCGAACACAAGCAGATTGCGGCGGCCGTCAGCGCGGGTGATGTGGCAGGGGCCGAAGCGGCCATGCGCGCCCATCTGGGCCGGGCCGAAGTACTGCTGAACCAGACCATAGCGGATTTTCCCGATTATTTTGAGTGATCGGTGCCAGCAGCAGAAGGGGAACAGGGGTGCCATGCCCTTGTTCTTGTGTTGAGGCGCCAATAGGTTGGCCCGCAGATACGGCATCGGAGAGACTCATGAAAACGCGGCGGCTGGGCAAGACAGGTTATGAGGTCAGCGAGATTGGCCTGGGTTGCTGGCAGCTGGGCGGGGATTTCGGGCCGGTTGGCGACGAGACTGCCGATGCCATACTGACCCATGCGCTCAATGCCGGCATCAGCTTCTGGGATACCGCCGATGTCTATGGCGGCGGGCTGAGCGAAAGCCGCATCGGCACCCACACCAAGGGACCAAATGTCAGGGTCGCAACCAAGCTTGGGCGCGGCGGGGAGCTGTTTCCGGACAATTATTCCAAGCAGGGCCTGCGCGACAGCCTCGTCGGCTCGGCCAAGCGGCTGGGCGCCGACACGCTTGATCTGGCACAATTGCATTGCGTGCCCACCGATGTGCTGCGCGATGGCGAGATTTTCGGCTGGATGGACGAACTCAAGGCCGAGGGGCTGATGCGCCATTGGGGGGCGAGCGTGGAAACGATCGAGGAAGGCCTGATCTGCCTTGATCAACCCGGCTGCGCCACCCTGCAGATCATCTTCAACCTCTTCCGCCAGGATGCGGCCGAAGAGCTGTTGCCCAAGGCGGCTGAAAAAGATGTCGGCATCATCGTAAGGCTGCCGCTGGCCAGTGGGCTGCTGAGCGGGAAATACAGCAAGGATACGCGGTTCGAAGCCAGCGATCATCGCAATTACAACCGCGACGGGGCGGCCTTTTCAGTGGGCGAGACCTTTTCCGGTATTCCCTTCGAGCGCGGTGTCGAACTGGTGCAGACGCTGAAAGGATTTGCGCCGGAAGGCGTGCCGCTGAGCCAGTTTGCGCTGCGCTGGGTGCTCGACCACCCTCAGGTGTCCACGGTCATTGCCGGGGTGAGCAAGCCCGAACAAATTGCCGACAATGTTGCGGCCTCGGAGCGCAAGAGCCTGTTTCCGGCGCTGATGAAGCAGCTCGGGCAATGGTATCGCGACGAGGTGAAGCCCGAGATCAGGGGCGGGGTGTAATTCCGCGCCATTGGCGTGTCGCCTCAGGGCATCTCCGCTCTCTGGAACGGGACAGTGTGAGCGCGCTCACGGTGTTGCGCGTGGCACTAGCGAACCACCGCCGCCACACCTAGGTTATGGGCTCGACGAAAAGAAGAAGAGTTTGACATGTCCCACCCCGCTTTCGAGCTTGTCCGCGACGAGACCATTGCCGAGATCAAGTCACAGGCACTGCTCTACCGGCACAGGAAGACCGGGGCGGAGGTGCTGAGCCTGGTCAACGAAGACGAGAACAAGGTTTTTGGCATTACCTTCAAGACGCCACCGGAAGACTCGACCGGTATCGCGCATATCCTCGAGCATTCGGTGTTGTGCGGGAGCCGGAAATATCCGGTCAAGAAGCCCTTCGTGGAGCTGTTGAAGGGGTCGATGCACACCTTCCTCAACGCCATGACCTTTCCGGACAAAACGGCCTATCCGGTGGCCAGCCAGAACCTCAAGGACTTCTACAATCTCGTCGATGTCTATCTCGACGCGGTGCTGTTCCCGCTGATCACGGAGGATACTTTCAGCCAGGAGGGCTGGCACTACGAGCTCGAAAGCCTCGATGCGCCGCTGGTCTATAAGGGCGTGGTCTTCAACGAGATGAAGGGGGTTTATTCCTCGCCCGATTCGGTGATGCACACCCAGACCCAGACCGCGCTTTATCCCGATACGACCTATGGCAAGAGTTCGGGTGGCGACCCGCGGGTGATCCCGGAACTCACCTATGAACAGTTCAAGCGCTTCCACCAGACCTATTACCACCCCTCCAATGCGCGGGTGGTGTTTTCGGGCGATGATGCGCCGGACAAGCGTCTCGACATTCTCGATGCCTATTTTAGCCAGTTCGACCGGCTCGATGTGGATGCCGAGGTCAAATTGCAGCCGCGCTGGAATGCGCCGCGCAAGGTTGCGGGCACTTATGCCGGCTCGATCGATCCGGAAAAGCGTCGCGATGGCATGGCGTCTGTCAGCTGGATGCTTGATCCGCCCGAGAGCCGCGAGGAGACGCTGAGCCACGGTATGCTGAGCTATCTGCTGGCGGGCAATTCGGCGGCGCCGCTGCGGAAAAAACTCAATGACAGCGGTCTGGGCGAAGGCGTGATCGGGGGAGGCATTTCCTCCTATCTGCGCCAGCCCATGGGCGGGTTCGGGCTCAAGGGGATCGATCCGGCAGACGCCGAGAAGGTGGAAAAGCTGGTGCTCGAAACGCTGGCGGAACTGGCCGAGACGGGCTTTTCCGAGGAGCAGCGCGAAGCGGCGATCAACACGTTCGAGTTCAATCTGCGCGAGCAGAACACCGGCTCCTATCCGCGCGGCATGACCTATATGTTCACCGCGCTTGGCGGCTGGCTGCATGGCGGCGATCCGCTTTCGCCCTTGGTTTATGAGGATGCCTTGTCGGCCCTCAAGGAGAAAGCGGCCAGCGGGCATTTCGAGACGGAAATCCGCCGGTTGTTCCTCGACAATCCGCACCGCGTGACCTCGGTGATCGAGGCCGACCCCGAACAGGGCGCGCGTGAAGCACAGACGGAAGCGGAGAGGCTGGCGGCGGTACGGGCCGGGCTCAGCGAAAGCGAACTGGCCGAAGTTGTGGAGCGCACCGAGCGGTTGAAGGCCCTGCAGGACAGCGTCGACAAGCCTGAGGACCTGGCCAAAATTCCTACGCTGACGCTCAGCGATCTGGACCGCGATATCCGCACCGTGCCAACCGAGGAGAGCCGCGTTGGCGGGGTCCGCACGCTCTATCATGACTTGCCGACACTGGGGATATTGTACCTCGATGTTGGATTTGACCTGCATGTGCTGGACAAGGCTGACTTGCCCTATCTGCCGCTGTTCGGCCGGGCGTTGCTGCAGACCGGCACCAGCAAGGAAGATTTCGTCTCGCTGACCCAGCGCATCGGCCGCGCCACGGGCGGCGTTGCGCAGCATCGGGGGCTGGCCACAAAACAGGATGGTTCAGGCACGGCGGCCTGGTTCTTCCTCTCGGGCAAGTCGGTGGCCGACAAGTTCGGTGACATGCTCGATATCATGGGCGATGTGCTGCTCGATGCCGACCTCTCCAACAAGGCCCGCTTCAAGCAGATGGCGCTGGAAGAAAAGGCGGGCTTTGAGGCGCGGCTGGTGCCCAGCGGCAATGCCATTGTCGATACCCGTATCAAGGCGGGCCTCACCGAAGCGGGCTGGATTGCCGAGCAGATGAGCGGTGTCAGCTATCTCGAGTTTCTCAAAGGGCTGGTCAAGCGCATCGACAGCGACTGGGACAGTGTGGCGGCGCGGCTGTTTGCCATTCGGGACAAGCTGTTCAATCGCGGCCGGATGATCGTCAATGTGACGGCAGACGCAGAGCTCTGGAGCGATGCGAGAGCGGCGCTGGAGGGATTTGTCGGCGGATTGCCGGCCCGGAGCCTTGCGGATGCGGACTGGAGCCATGGCTTTGAGCCGAAAAACGAGGGCCTCGTTATCCCGGCGCAAGTCAATTATGTTGGCAAGGGCGCCAATCTCAAGGCGCTGGGGGTAGAGCTGTCGGCGGCTTCGGCGGTGGCGCTGCGGCTGCTCAATACCACCTATCTCTGGGACAAGGTCCGCGTGCAGGGTGGCGCCTATGGCGGGTCCAGCCGGTTCGACCTGTCGTCAGGCAATTTCGCGTTCCTCTCCTATCGGGACCCCAACCTCCTGAAGACCCTCGAGGCCTATGACGGCGCCGCCAAGGCGCTGAGGGCCGAGATCGGCGAGACCGATCTGGTGCGTTCGGTGATTGGCGTCGTGGGGGATCTCGATCGCCCTGAGTTCCCCGATGCCAAGGGTTATTCGGCCATGTGGCGCATTCTCAATGGCACGAGCGACGAACTGCGCCAGCAGCGGCGCGACGAAATCATGGGGACCAGCCGGGCCGACTTTCTGGCGCTGGCCGATGCGATCGACCTGGTGGCCGAAAAGGGCCATGTCGTGGTGCTGGGCGGGGAAACCGCGATCAATCTGGCGAATGAGAAGAAGCCGGGATTGCTTGAGGTCAGCAAGGTGGTGTGAGGCTGGTCTGAACGTTGCGGTTCCGGCGCTGCCAGCCATTCGAGCCTAGCTCTCGTGGCCTTCTCACCGCAAAATGGCCCACCGGACCATTTTGCCCTTTGGGAAGGCTCGAAGCCCCTCAAGGGGAGGGATGGGAAAGAGCTGAGGCCTCGCGGTTTGAGGCTAGGTGCTCAGCACCTCGGCCAGATAAGGCAGGCTGACATCCATGCGGTAGTCGATGCCGGAATGGTTGTCGGGGAATTCCTCGTAACGGTGAGCAATGCCGCGCTGTTCGAGCGCCTTGTGAATGCGGCGGGTGCCGTAAAGGATGGCGTATTGGTCCTCGGTGCCGCAATCGAGGAAGAAGCCTTTCAATTTGCCGATGGCGTCGGCGTGGGACTTGACCATCAGCGCCGGGTCCCAGGCCAGCCAGTTTTCCCAGCGTTCGGAGATGATCTCGCAGGTGTCGAGGGTGACGGGCAGCCTCAGGCCGAGAAAGGCATCGAGGTCCGGGTCGAAGCTGGCAGCCTGGCAGAGGAACATCAGCGTCATGGTGTCCTTGCCATCCAGCTTGGGCTTGGCCTCGAAGGCCTTGAACCATTCCTCGATCGAGTTGTCCTTCTTGGCCAGCGCCATCAGCACGTCAGGGAAACCGGCGAGGTAGAGGTGCTCGAAGCCGGCATCGCCGGAATGGCTGGCGGCAGCCGCCCAGACATCGGGGTGACGCATGGCGTGGACCAGCGCGCCGAAGCCGCCTGAGGACTTGCCGAACACGCCGCGGCGGCCAGTGCCCCCGCAGGAGAATTTCTTTTCGACGGCCGGCAGCATTTCCTCGATCAGGAAATCCTCCCAGTTCCCCATGACCGGCGAGTTCACATATTGATTGCCGCCCAGGCGGGTGAAGCAGTCAGGAAAGGCGACAATTGCCGGGGCCATCTTGCCTTCCCCGATCAGCCGGTCGAGGCGCTCGGGCACGTTTTCGGTGAAGGCCTTCCAGGCCGTGTGGGCCGGACCGCCGGCGGTATAGCCGACGAGATCCACCAGCAGGGGCAAGCCCTTGCCGTCATGACCGGCCGGCACATAGACATCGACGATGCGCGTCGTATCATCGCCCAGGCGGTTATTGGCAATCGCCCGGCTTTCAACCGTCAGGCGATGGATGGTGCCCGGGGCGTGGGTGGTCTTGCGCATGCTTTAGTTCCTCTTTTTTTGCTCTCTAGCACGGGCGTGGCCTATGCGCCTCCCTCCTCATCAAGGGGGGGGTCCTATGGAGCCTATGGGCTGGTGACAGGGGTTGTCACAGTGCCACCCTAAGGTCCGGTGAACCGGACGTCTTCGAAAGCCGTTGTGCGCAGCATGAACAAGCCGATCCTCGACCGCAATCTCTATGTGCCAGCCATCGACGCCTGGATCGACCCGGTCGCGCCCAAACCGCGCGCCGTCATCACCCATGGCCATGCCGATCATGCCCGAAGCGGGCACGGGGCGGTGCTGGCGACGCCCGAGACCATCGCCATCATGCAGGTGCGCTATGGCGCCGATTGCGCTGGGCGGTTTGAGGCGCTGCGGTTTGGCGAGGTGCTGAATATTGACGGGGCGTTGGTCAGCCTGCACCCGGCAGGGCATATTCTGGGGTCGGCCCAGGTGCTGGTGGAGGCCAATGGACAACGCGCGCTGGTGACCGGGGACTATAAGCGCCTGCCTGATCGAACAGCCGAACCCTATGCGGCGGTAGGTTGCGACCTGCTGGTGACCGAGGCCACCTTTGGGCTCCCGGTGTTTCAGCATCCCCACCCCAAGGACGAGATTGCGCGCCTGATGAAATCGGTGGCCGACCAGCCGGATCGCTGCCATCTGGTGGGCTGCTATGCTTTGGGCAAGGCGCAGCGGGTGATTGCGCTTTTGCGCGATGCGGGCTGGGACCGGCCAATTTACCTGCATGGCGCGATGATCGAGCTTTGCGGGCTCTATGAGGAACTGGGCGTTTCACTGGGTGAGCTGTTGCCGGCGACCGGTATGCCCAAGGCGGCCATGGCGGGCGAGATCGTGATTGCGCCCCCATCGGCCATCCGGGACCGCTGGAGCCGGCGCTTTCCTGATCCCGTGGTCTGCCAGGCTTCGGGCTGGATGAGCATCAAGCAACGCGCCCGGCAGGCGCTGGTGGAGTTGCCGCTGGTCATCTCGGACCATTGCGACTGGGGCGAGCTGAACCAATCCATTCTCGAAAGCGGCGCCGAGACCGTGTGGGTGACGCATGGGCGCGAGGATGCACTGGTCTATTGGTGCCGTCAGCAGGGTCTTGCGGCCGAGCCGCTGGCGCTGCCGGGCCTGGATGACGATGGCGGGGAGGGCGGGGCGTGAAGCGGTTTGCCGACCTGCTCGAACTTCTGGCGCTGACGCCGTCGCGGACCCGTAAGATTACCGCACTGGCCCAGTATTTTTCCGAGGTGCCGGACCCTGACAGGGGGCTGGCGCTGGCGGTGCTGACCGGGGAACTCGACATTGCCAATGTCAAGCCGGCGCTGCTCAAGCAGACGGTGCTGGCGGAGGTCGATGAGACGCTGTTCGCGCTGAGCTATGATTATGTTGGCGATCTGGGTGAGACCATTGCACTGATCTGGCCGCACCATGGTGAGGGGGAGCTGCCGCGCCTTAGCGAGGTCGTGACACTGCTCAATCGGACGAGCAAGGCAGACCTGCCACGGGTGATCGGCAACATGCTGACGCAGGCGGCGATCCATGAGCGCTGGGCCTTGGTCAAGCTGGCGACCGGTGCCCTGCGCATCGGGGTTTCGGCGCGTCTGGCCAAGACGGCGCTCAGCGAGATGAGCGGCGTGGACCTGCAGGCCATCGAGGAGGTCTGGCATGGGGTGAAGCCGCCTTATGGCGAGCTTTTTGCCTGGCTCGAAGGCAGGGCCGAGCGGCCCGATATCGATCACACGGCCCGGTTTCATCCGCTGATGCTCTCCAACCCGGTCGAGGACAGCGATTTCGCAAAGCTCGATCCGCGCGATTTTTCGGCCGAGTGGAAGTGGGACGGCATTCGGGTACAGTTGGTGCTGGGACGGAAGGGAGCTTCGCTGTTTTCGCGCACCGGTGACGACATCGCCGCAAGTTTTCCGGACGTGGTCGAGGCCGCCATGGGGCAGGCGGTGCTCGATGGCGAATTGCTGGTTGGGCACGATTTCGAGGCGCGGAGCTTCAACGACCTGCAGCAGCGGCTCAATCGGAAAGTGGCCCAAGGCAAGCAGATGGCCGAACTGCCCGGCTTCGTGCGGGTCTATGACATGCTGTTCGACGGCGACGAGGATATTCGCGCCTTCGCCTGGGAGGCCCGCCGCGAGCGGCTGGAGGCCTGGTTCGGACGCAATCCGCAGACGCGGCTCGACCTTTCCGAGGTGCTGCCATTCGCCGATTGGGATGACCTGGGAGAATTGCGGCGCCTGGGGGCGGAAAGCCACGGCCATGAAGGGGTGATGATCAAGCTCAGGACGGCGCCGTATGTGCCGGGGCGGCCCAAGGGGTTCTGGTTCAAGTGGAAGCGCGATCCCAATGTGGTTGATGCCGTGCTGATGTATGCCCAGCGCGGGCATGGCAAGCGCAGTTCATTTTATTCGGACTACACATTCGGGGTGTGGAAGGGCAACGAGATCGTGCCCATCGGCAAGGCCTATTTCGGCTTTACCGATGAGGAGCTGAAGCAGCTCGACCGCTGGATCCGTGCCAATACGGTGGGCAGCTTCGGACCGGTGAGGGAAGTGAAGAAGGAACTGGTGTTCGAGGTGGCTTTTGACAGCGCGCAGAAAAGCGGGCGTCACAAGTCGGGCGTGGCGCTGAGATTTCCGCGCATTAATCGGATACGCTGGGACAAGCCGGCCGGCGAAGCCGCGCGGCTGGAAGATATGGATGCGTTCGTGGGTTAGGAGATACCCCCACCCAACCTCGCCCTAGAAAGGGGGAGGAGCGGTTCAGCGTCGAGGAGAGATCGATGTCATCGCGGACCAATCACGCACGGCTGGTGGCGCTGGAAAAGCAGATGGAAGAGGCAGCCGCCAATTTCGACTTCGAGAAGGCCGCGGCCCTGCGCGACGAGATTGCCCGGCTCCGGGGTGAATATGGCGAGGCGACCACGGTCGTGGACGAGAGTGGCGAGGTCGTGAAGGTCGTGGTTGGGCAGGCGCCGCCGGGGCAGATTGGGCTGGGGTCGAACGCCCCGCTACGGCAGCCACCCAAGGGTTGGGTCAAGCCGAAGAAGCCACCGTCATTGACGAAGAATCACAAGGGGCGCGGGGAGCGGTAGGGTCGTCAAGCCTTGACGGCCCCCGCACCCGGCGCTGCGCGCAGACCTCTCCCCCAAAAAGGGAGGGGTGAAGGCAGTCGCGGCACCGCTGGCGATTACCCTGCCTTCTGGTGCAGCCGCGCCTCGGCCAGTTGCTTGATCTCGCGCAGTTCCCGAATAGTGGTTTCGAGATCGTCGCGCTGGCGTTCGAGCAAGGCGAGACGTTCATCGACCTTGCCGGCGAGGAGGTTGACCTGTTGGGTGCGGTCGGCGTCGTAGAGGCTGAGATAGTCCGAAATGTCGCGCAGGGTGAATCCAAGGCGTTTGCCGCGCAGGATGAGGATCAGCCGGGCCCGGTCGCGCTTGCGGAAGATGCGGGTGGCACCGACGCGCTCGGGCGAGAGCAAACCCTTGGATTCATAAAAGCGGATGGCCCTGGTCGAGATGCCGAACTCGCGGGCGAGGTCGGCAATGGCAAACAGGTCCTGATTTTCGGAAGCTTGAGACGTCACGACTTTCCGGCTTTCATCTGGGAGTATTCTTCGCGCAGTTCTTTCTTGGAGAGCTTGCCGATCAGCGTCTTGGGCAAGGCGTCCTTAAAGATGATCTGCTTGGGCATTTCGATCTTGTTGAGCTTCTCGGTGAGGAAGGATTTGAGCTCGGTTTCGGTGACCGACTTGCCGTTCTTGAGCTTGACATAGGCTACCGGGGCTTCGCCGCGATATTCGTCGGACACGCCGATGACATTGACCTCATCGACGGCGTCATGGGTCATTATCGCTTCCTCGATGGTGCGCGGATAGACATTGAAGCCCGAGCAGATGATCAGGTCCTTGATCCGGTCGACAAGGAAGACGTATCCGTCTTCATCCATGTGCCCGACATCGCCGGTGCGCAGCCAGCCATCCATGAAGGCGGCTTCGCTGGCCTCGGGATTTTCATAGTAGCCGGCCATGACCTGCGGGCCCTTGACCTGCAGTTCGCCATTTTCGCCAATGCCGACCACCTTGCCCGAATCCACATCGACGAAGCGGATATCGGTGCCGGGGAGAGGCAGGCCGATCGACATGGGCTTGGAGGCAACGCGCAGGGCGGCACAGCAGACCACGGGCGAGGCCTCGGTCAGGCCATAGCCTTCGGCCAGCAAGGCCTTGGACTTTTTCGAAAAGGCATGGCGGACCTCGTCGGGCAGGGCCGCGCCGCCGGAAATGGCGACTTCAAGGCTTTCGATCTGTTCGGCGCCGACCGAGTCGGCGCGGGCCAGGGCGTTGAGCAGGGTCGGCACGGCCGGCAACACATTGGCCTTGGTGCGGGCGAAAATGCCCAACAGGGCCTTGAGTTCGAAGCGGGGCAGCATGATGACCGGCGTGCCATTGCCCAGCGGCACGTTCATGCAGACCGTCATGGCGAAGATGTGAAAGAAGGGCAGGACCGCGATCACCTTGGAGGGCGGGTAGAACAGGCCGCATCCCCATTTGTCGATCTGGCTCACATTGGCCGCGATATTGGCGTGCGTCAGCAAGGCGCCCTTTGGAATGCCGGTGGTGCCGCCGGTATATTGCTGCACGGCGATGTCCCTGGCCGGGTCGATGGTGACCGGCGCGGGGCTGTCCTTGCGGGCCAGCATGGCCTCGAAGCTGGTGATGGCGTTCGCCTGTGGTGAGTGGCCAAGCCTGGCCAGATCCTTGCGCTTGACCAGCGAGAACAGGATCTTCTTGACCAGTGGCAGCGCATTGGGGAAGTGCGCGACGATCAGCTTCTTGACGTGACCGGCGGCGACCAGCGCTTCGGCCTTTTCAAAGATCTGCTGGAGATCGAGCGTCACCATGACGTCGGCTCCGGCATTGGCGGTGATGTGCCCCAACTCATCGACCGTATAGAGCGGGTTGCAGTTGACCACCGTGCCGCCGGCGCGCAGGACGCCATAATAGGCAATGGGGTAGAAGGGCGTATTGGGTAGCATCAGCGCGACCCGCGTGCCCTTGGTGACCCCGAACTGGCTCTGCAGCGCCCCGGCAAAGGCGATGATCTTTTCGGCAAGTTCCCCAAAGCGCATGGTGCCGCCCAGGAAATCCAGGGCCACATTGTCCGGGTTCTTGGCGCAGGCGGCCAGAACCTGTTCGTGCACCGGCGTGGTGTCGATCGCGTCGTCCCAGACGATGCCTTCGGGGTAGCTGGCAATCCAGGGGCGCAGGCCCTCATTGCTGGTGGCTGACGTGTCCATCACTCTCTCCTCCCAATGCCTGTAAGCGGCAAACGGGCGTTCCCATTCTTTGGATGCATTGGGCTTATGGTGCCCGGGCGCATCGTCGGCGCTGCTTTCGTCATCCTGCAGAAATTATTCCACTTGTTTACGTTAGCGTCAATTGAGTGCCCGAGCATGTGAAGATCAGCATGCGAAGCAGAAGATTGCCTGACACGGCACCGCCCCAATCGGCATCTAGTTGACGTATGCGTCAATCTGGATAAACTGACTTCAACAATTCCCCTTTGCGGCGCTAAGCTGCGCCGGCAGGCGAAGGGACGGGTCGAAACCTTCGTGGCGGTCCGGCATTTGGTTGAGGACGACGTTGCCCTGGAGCATGGGCCGGCGTCGTGTGAGGAGGATGTGGGCGATGACCCTGTTGCTGTTGGCAATCAGTCTGGTTGCATTTGGTGCCTTGGCCATGCGGGAGAGCCCGCTCTGGCAATGGGGGGCGGCCTTTGTTCTGATTGGCCTGGCCTCCGGCCTCGATTTCACCCAGTCCGGCGCAGTCTATGGGCTGGGCTGGTTTTCGTGGGTGCTGATCATTTTCGGCACCCTGCTGCTGGCGCTGTCGCTCAAGCCGATTCGCATGGCGGTGCTGACCAGGCCCGTCTACGGTGCGGTCAAATCCATTCTCCCCAAGGTCAGCCGAACCGAGCAGGAAGCACTGGATGCCGGCACCGTGGGCTGGGACGCCGAATTGTTTTCCGGCCGTCCGGACTGGAACAAGCTGACCGGCATCCGCCCCTTGACGCTGACCGATGAGGAGCAGGCCTTCCTCGATGGTCCGGCCGAAACCGCCTGCAAGATGATCGACGACTGGGATATAAGGCACAATCGTGCAGACCTGACGCCGGAGCTCTGGCAGTTCCTGAAAGAAAAAGGCTTCCTGGGCATGCTGATTGCCAAGGAACATGGTGGCCTGGGCTTTTCGGCGCAGGCGCAGTCGATGATTGTCTCCAAGATTGCCAGCCGCTCGGTGGCGGCGGCAATCACGGTGATGGTGCCCAACTCGCTGGGGCCGGGTGAATTGCTGGAAAAATACGGCACGCCGGCACAAAAGGAGAAGTACCTCCATCGGCTTGCCAATGGACAGGACGTGCCATGCTTCGCGTTGACCGGCGTGCATTCGGGTTCCGATGCCGGTGGCATGCGCGATATCGGCATCGTGACCAAGGGCATGCATGACGGCAAGGAGGTGCTGGGCGTCCGCCTGAGCTTTGACAAGCGCTACATCACCCTGGCGCCGATCGCGACGCTGGTGGGGCTGGCCTTCATCCTCAAGGATCCCGACAATCTGCTCGGTCGTGGAGATGATGTCGGCATCACCCTGGCGCTGATCCCGCATGACCATCCCGGTCTGGATATCGGGCGCCGCCACTTCCCGGCCCGGCAGGCCTTCATGAACGGCCCGGTGCGCGGCAAGGACATGTTCATTCCCATGGAGTTCCTGATCGGCGGCACGGATTATGCCGGCCAGGGCTGGCGCATGCTGATGGAGTGCCTGTCGACCGGCCGCGCCATATCGCTGCCCGCCATCGGCACCACGTCGATCAAGCAGACCCTGCGCGCCACCTCGGCCTATGCGCGGGTGCGCCGCCAGTTCGGCATTCCGGTTGGCATCATGGAGGGCGTGGCCGAACCGCTCGGAGAGATGGTCAAGCGGGCCTATATGTTCGAGGCGACACGCCGGCTGACGGCCTCCATGGTGGATGAGGGCCAGCGCCCGGCGGTGATTGCGGGCCTGCTCAAATACACCACCACCGAGGCCATGCGCGACAGCATGGACGACGCTTTCGATATTCAGGGCGGGCGCGCCATTCAGGACGGGCCGGGCAATTACCTGTTCGGTGCTTACCAATCCATGCCGGTGGCCATCACGGTGGAGGGCGCGAACATCCTCACCCGTACGCTGATGACCTTTGCCCAGGGTGTGCTGCGCGCCCATCCTTATCTGCTCAAGGAAATCCAGGCGGCCCAGAACAGGGACAGGCGCGCGGGGCTCGAGGCGTTCGACGCGGCCTTTGGCGGCCACACCGGCTTCATGCTGCGCAATATCGCGGCGAGCTTCCTGCACGGCGTGACCAATGGCAATTTCGCTTCATCGCCCAATGAGGGTTCGATGGCCAAATGGTATCGGCGGTTGCACCGCTATGCCCAGGACTTTGCCCTGGTGGCCGACTGGACCACGGTGGTGCTCGGTGGCGCGCTCAAGCGCAAGCAGAAGCTTTCGGGCCGTATGGCCGATATTCTGGGCGACCTTTATCTCATGTCGGCAACGCTGAAGCGCTTCGAGGAAGAAGGCGCCCTCGCCGAGGACAAGGAACTGGTCGAGGCTATTCTGGCTGACCGCGTGGCCTCGCTCGAGGCGACCTTTGGCGAGGTCTTCGCCAATTTCCCCAACCTGGCCTTCGCCTGGGCCATGCGGTTCCTGTGCTTCCCGCTGGGGCGCCACGCCAAACCGGCCTCGGACCGTGTCAATTACCGCTTCGTGCGCGCCGTATTGCGGCCAGGGGCGTTCCGTGATCGCCTGACGACAGGTGTCTTTGTTTCCATGGACCCCAATGACGTTACAGGCGTTCTGGAAGATGCCTTCCTGAAGGTGACCGAGGCCGAGGAGCTTGAAGCCAAGTTCGTCAAGGCGTCCCGTCGCGGGGTGATCGAGCGGCGGCTGGATCGTGATGCCATTGACGATGCCGTGGCGGCTGGTGTGCTGAACGACAACGAGGCGGGCATCATGCGTGCCGCCGACGAGGCCACCAACCGGGCGGTCCATGTCGATGACTTCGAAATGGACGTGCTCAAGGAAACCTCGCCGCGCGCAGCGGCGGAATAATACGGAACCGCCCTCGTGCCTGGCGGCTTTGCCTTGCAAAGCGCCTCAGCATGAGGGCTTACGACAAGCCGCTGCTCCCCTAGCCCTCATGGCGAGACGGGAGCGAAGCGACCCTTAAATCAGAAGGGCGCGGCCACGGAGGACGGAAAACCATGATCGCCCCACAGGCAACCGACACCAAGCACTGGAGCTTCCATACCGACCTCGAAAAGATCGGCTGGCTGACCATCAATACGCCCGGCGCCTCGGTCAATACGCTGAGCCGCGAAGCCATCATGGAACTGGAGACGCTGGTGGCGCGCTTCGAGGATCTGGCCAGCTCGGGCGAACTGGCCGGGGTCGTGCTGCTTTCGGGCAAGGACAGCGGGTTTATCGCCGGGGCGGATGTGTCCGAATTCGATGCGATGAGTGACTTTTCGGTCCTGCCCGAAGCTCTCCGGCGCACGCATGCCCTGTTTGCTCGCATTGAAGCTCTGTCTGTGCCGGTCGTGGCCGGAATTCACGGCTTCTGCCTGGGCGGCGGGCTGGAACTGGCGCTGGCCTGCCACTACCGCATCGCCGTCAATGACGACAAGACGCGGATCGGCTTTCCCGAAGTGAATCTCGGCATCTTTCCCGGCTTTGGCGGCACGGGCCGGTCGATCCGCCAGGCCGGGCCGGTCGATGCCATGGGCATCATGCTGACCGGCAAGATGTTGCGGGCGGGGGCCGCGCGCGGTCTCAACCTAGTCGACAAGCTGGTGCGCCATCGCGATCAGTTGCGTTGGGAGGGCCGCAAGGCCGTGCTATCGCATCGCAAGGCGCGCGAGGCGGGTTGGAGCAAAAAGCTGATGGCGCTGCCGCTGGTGCGCGAGGCGATTGCCAACCAGATGCGCAAGCAGGCCGGCAAGAAGGCCCGCAAGGAACATTATCCCGCCCCTTATGCCTTGATCGACCTGTTCGAAAAGCATGGCGATGACTGGCGTGCGATGATCCGCGGCGAAGTGGACGCCTTCGTGCCGCTGATGGGGTCACCAACCGCGAGCAATCTGCGGCGTGTGTTCTTCCTCTCCGAGGGGCTCAAGAAGCAGGGTATCAAGGGTGCCAAGTTCGCCCGGGTGCATGTGATCGGGGCCGGTGTGATGGGGGGCGATATCGCCTCCTGGTGTGCCTATCGCGGCATGAGCGTGACGCTGCAGGACCTCGATATGGAGCGCATCCAGCCGGCGCTCGACCGGGCCAAGTCTCTCTTTAAGAAGCGCTACAAGAAAAAGCGGGAAGTGGACGCCGCCATGCTGCGGCTGACAGCAGACCCCAAGGGCAGTGGCGTCTCCCGCGCTGACGTGATCATCGAGGCGGTGGTGGAAAAGCTCGAGATCAAGCAGAAGATCTTCAGCGGCATCGAAGACCAGATGAAGCCGGGCGCCATCATGGCGACCAATACGTCCTCGATCGAGCTGGAACGCATTGCCGAGGCCCTCAAGGACCCGGCCCGTTTGATCGGGCTGCACTTCTTTAATCCCGTGGCGCAATTGCCGCTGGTCGAGGTGATCCGCTCCAAGTTCAACTCAGACGAGGAAATCGGCAAGGGCGCGAGTTTCGCCCAGGCCATCGGCAAGTCGCCTGTCGTGGTCAAGTCCGCGCCGGGCTTCCTCGTCAACCGCGTGCTCATGCCCTACATGCTGGGCGCCGTGGAGCGGGTGGAAAAAGGCGAGAGCAAGGAACTGCTTGATGCGGCCGCCGTTGCCTTCGGCATGCCGATGGGCCCGATCGAATTGATGGATACGGTGGGGCTGGATGTCGGCAGGTCAGTGGCAACCGAACTGGGCCATGAGGTGCCGGCGGACAGCAAGTTTGCGCGGCTGATTGCCGAAGGCAAGCTGGGGCGCAAGACCGGCGAGGGCTTCTACAAATGGGAGAAGGGCAAGGCGCAAAAGGGTGAAACGCCCAGCCATCCAGACCTTGCCGGGCTGGGCAAGGAACTGGTCAAGCCGCTGGTCGACATGACGGAAGTGGTCGTCGCCGAAGGTGTCGTTGCTTCGCCCGAACTGGCCGATATCGGCGTCATCATGGGCACCGGCTTTGCGCCCTTCCTGGGCGGCCCGATGAAGGCTCGCGCCGATGGCCGCGCGTAAGAGGAGAACAGACATGACCGAACTCAAGCGCGTTGCCATTGTCGGCTCGGCCCGTATTCCCTTTGCCCGCGGCGGAACGGCCTATGCGGATGAAACAAACCTCTCCATGCTTGGCACGGTGCTTGGAGGGGTCGCCGACAAGTTCGGCCTCAAGGGCGAAAAAGTGGATGAAGTGATCGCGGGCGCCGTGATCAACCACAGCCGTGACTTCAATATCGCCCGTGAGGCGCTGCTCGATGCCGGGCTGAGCCCGCGAACACCGGGCACGACAATGCAGATCGCCTGTGGCACCAGCCTGCAGGCGGCGCTGGTGCTGGCGGGCAAGATTGCCTCGGGCCAGATTGACAGCGGCATCGCCGCCGGTGCGGACAGTGTTTCGGATAGTCCCATCGTCTTCGGGCCCAAATTCCAGCACCGGCTGCTCGACGCCAATGCGGCCAGAACCACCGGGCAGAAGCTGGGCGCCTTCAAGGGTTTTTCCTTTGGGGAGTTGACCCCGGTGGCGCCCTCGGTCAACGAGCCGCGCACTGGCCTTTCAATGGGGCAACACTGCGAATTGATGGCCCGCGAATGGGGCATCAGCCGCAGGGATCAGGATGCGCTGGCAGTGGCCAGCCATCGCAATGCCGCTGCGGCCTATGACGAGGGCTTTCATGACGAGCTGCTCGTTCCATGCGCCGGGCTGGTCAAGGACAATAATGTCCGCCCTGATGCAAACCTTGACAAGATGAGCACGCTCAAGCCGGCCTTCGACAAGTCGAGCGGGCACGGGACCTTGACCGCGGGCAATTCGACGCCGCTGACCGATGGTGCGGCCGGCGTATTGTTGGCCAGCGAAGAATGGGCCAAGGCGCGGGGCCTGCCGATCCTGGCCTATCTGACGACGGGGCGCGTGGCCGGCAATGATTTCGCCCATGGCGAGGGCCTGCTGATGGCGCCGACCATTGCGGTTAGTGAAATGCTCGCCAAGGCCGGACTCGGCTTTGAGGATATCGACTATTTCGAATTGCACGAGGCCTTCGCCGCGCAGGTGCTGTGTACGCTCAAGGCGTGGAAGGACCCGGCCTATTGCAAGACTGTGCTGGGCCGCGACACGGTGATGGGCGAGATCGACCCGGCCAAGATCAACGTCAAGGGCTCGAGCCTGGCCTATGGGCATCCCTTTGCGGCCACCGGGGCTCGTATTCTGGGCCTGACGGCCAAGCTGCTTGCAACTGAGACCAACAAGAAAGCCCTGATCTCCGTGTGCACTGCCGGTGGCATGGGCGTAGCGGCTCTGGTAGAAAGCGCTCAATGAGCGACAATGTCATCAAATTCCGGCGGCCCGAGAAGAAATCCGAGCCGCCTGAAAACAAACCCAGGGGGCCTATGCCGGGCTGGGTTCCCTTTGCCGTGCTGGTCGGGATCGCGCTGGCCATCTTTTTTGTGCAAAGGGCAGGTCTGGTCGGCTGACCAATTTAGTGCAACGTTTTAGGACGAGCTTGCGCGCCCGGAGTGCTCGCGCTTGCCGGTTGGTATCTGGTTCTGCCTGAGAGGCATTGTGCAGAATTTCGTGCCCCGAACTGGCGCGGATTGGGGATAATCACAATCGACCACTAGATGACGTTTAGGTCAATCTTTCGCTTGTCAGTGGACGGAATTGCGTAATACCGTCCACCAATCTTGACCGACAGGTAAAAACTGGCGGCAAAGAAGAACGAGCTGCCCGACGTCAAAGGCGGCCCCTCAGAGAAACGTCAAGAATTCCACAAGGAGATGGGACGAGAATGAAGATCACCACAGCCATGAAGGCGGTGACGACCGCCGGCGCCCTGGCGCTGATGATGAGCACGGCGGCTTCGGCCGTGACGCTGCAGATGCACAATGGCGGTGACCCCGGTTCGCTCGATCCGCACAAGGTGTCCGGCGACTGGGAAAACCGCGTTGTCGGCGACTACATCGAAGGTCTGGTGACTGAAGATGCCGGCGCCAACCCGATTCCGGGTCAGGCCGAGAGCTGGGAAATCTCGGAAGACGGCACTGTCTACACCTTCAAGCTGCGCGACGAAGCCATGTGGACCGACGGCACTCCGGTGACTGCTGGTGACTTCGTGTTCGCCTTCCAGCGCCTGTTCGATCCGGCCACCGCTTCGGACTACGCCTATCTGCAGTACCCGATCAAGAATGCGGCTGCGATCAACTCGGGCGAGATCACCGATTTCGACCAGCTCGGCGTCAAGGCGATCGACGACAAGACCCTCGAGATCACGCTGGAAGCTGCCACTCCGTTCTTCCTGGATGCGCTGACCCACTACACCGCCTATCCGGTGCCCAAGCACCTGGTGGAAGAGCATGGCGATGCCTGGATCGAGATGGAAAACATCGTCGCCAACGGTCCCTACAAGATCGTTGAATGGCTGCCCGGCTCCTATGTCCGTTCGGAAAAGAACGAAGACTATTACGATGCCGCCAATGTCCAGATCGACGAGGTCTACTACCACGTCCTGGAAGACCAGGCTGCCGCGCTCAACCGCTACCGTGCCGGCGAGTTCGACATTCTGACCGACTTCCCGTCCGACCAGTATTCCTGGATGCAGGAAAACATTCCGGGCGAGACCCATGTCGAGCCGTTCCTGGGCATCTACTACTATGTGATCAACCAGGAAGTTGCGCCCTTTGACGACGTTCGCGTCCGCGAAGCGCTGTCGATCTCGATCCTGCGCGATGTGATCGGTCCGGACATTCTGGGCACCGGCGAGCTGCCGGCCTATGGCTGGGTGCCGCCCGGCACCGGCAATTATGTCGACAATGCCTATGCGCCGGAATGGGCCTCGATGTCCTATGAGGATCGCGTTGCCCGCGCCACCGAGCTGATGACCGAAGCCGGCTATGGCCCGGACAATCCGCTCGATCTGCAGCTGCGCTACAACACCAATGACAACCACCAGCGTATCGCCGTGGCGATCGCCGCTATGTGGGAGCCGATTGGTGTCAATGTCGAGCTGTTCAACTCCGAAGTGGCCGTCCACTACGACGCCCTGCGCGCCGGTGACTTCCAGGTCGGCCGTGCCGGCTGGCTGCTCGACTATAACGATCCGTCCAACACGCTTGACCTGCTCAAGACCGGTATCGAGCAGGACGGCACCATGAACTGGGGCAACAATTACGGCCGCTATTCGAACGCCGAGTTCGATGCGCTGCTCGACCAGGCCTCCAGCGAGCAGGATCTGGCTGCCCGCGGCCAGATGCTGGCCGATGCCGAAAAGATCGCCATGGACGAGTTCGGTGCGATCCCGATTTACTGGTATGTCTCCAAGAACGTCGTGAAGCCCTACATCACCGGCTTCGAAGACAATGCCAAGGACGTGCACCGCACCCGCTGGCTGACCAAGTCGGAATAATCCGGAACCAAATCGTGGGGCCCTCCGGCCCCACGAGCTTTTCTCCGGTGTGGCGCGCAGTGGACGCAGCGCCCCGGACAGCGAAGGCCATACCCAATGCTCTCATACGCTTTTCGGCGCGTGCTCTCGGCCATTCCGATTGCACTGATCGCCGTTACAGTCTGTTTTTTCATTCTGCGCCTGGCGCCCGGCGGGCCGTTTGACGGCGAGCGCGCGCTGCCACCCAATGTGCTGGCCAATCTGCGCGCGCACTACAATCTGGATCAGCCGCTGATCAATCAGTACTTCATCTATGTGTGGCGTCTGCTGCATGGCGATCTGGGCCCGTCCATGGTGGTCGAAGGCTTCTCGGTCAGCCGGCTGATTGCCATCGGCTTCCCCTTCACCCTGACGCTGGCCCTGACCGCCTTCGTGATCGCGACCGCGATCGGCGTGCTGGCCGGCATGTTCGCTGCCGTGAACCAGAACAAGTGGCCAGACTATGTGCTGGTCTTGCTGGTCATGGTCGGCGTCATCATTCCGAACTTCCTGATGGCGGCGCTGCTGCAGCTCTGGTTTGGCGTCTATCTGGGCTGGTTCCCCGCCGGGGGCTGGGTCACGGGCAGCTGGATGCATCTGGTGCTGCCGGTGACAGTGCTGGCCTGGCCTCATGCCGGCCGGATCAGCCGGCTCATGCGCGGCTCGATGATTGAAGTGCTGGGTTCCAACTATGTGCGCACGGCGCGGGCCAAGGGCCTGGGCGAGCGCCTGGTGATGGCGCGCCATGCCATAAAGCCGGCATTGATCCCGGTGGTTTCCTATCTCGGGCCGGGCCTCTCCTATCTGCTCACCGGGTCGCTGGCGGTCGAGCAGGTGTTTGGCCTGCCCGGCATCGGCAAGTACTTTGTCACCGCCGCGCTCAACCGTGACTACGGCATCGTCCTGGGCACGACCATTCTCTACATGTTCATCATTCTTGCACTCAATCTGATCGTTGACCTCGTCTATGCCTGGCTCGATCCCAAGGTGAGGTATCGCTGATGCCGGGTATCACGGGTAAAGACCAGGTGTTGTCCACCTATGCCGACAAGCTTTCGGCGCTGGACGCCCCCAAGGGCCGTTCGCTGACCCAGGACGCCTTGCGCCGGCTGACACGCAACAAAGCCGCCGTGTTCTCCATCGGCATTCTGGTGTTGATTGTGCTGGTGGCGTTCATCGGCCCCTATTTCGTGCCCTGGGGCTATTCGGAGGTGGATTGGAGCAATATCCGCAAGCCGCCCAATTTCGAGGCCCAGCACTATCTGGGCACTGACCAGAACGGGCGCGACATGCTGGCCCGCGTGCTGCAGGGTACGCAGATGAGCCTGATCGTGGCGGCCGTCGCCACACTGGTGTCTGTGTTCATCGGCGTCATCTATGGCGCGGTCGCGGGCTATTTCGGCGGGCGGGTGGATGCCATCATGATGCGCATCGTCGATGTGATGTATGCGCTGCCCTATATCCTGTTCGTCATTATCCTGGTGGTGATGTTCGGGCGCAATCCGGTGCTGCTGTTCGTCGGCATCGGCGCGATTGAATGGCTGACCATGGCGCGTATCGTGCGCGGGCAGACGCTGACGCTCAAGGAGCGGGAGTTTGTCGAGGCGGCCCGCGCCAGCGGGGCCAAGCCCTTCACCATCATCATGCGGCACATCGTGCCCAATCTCACCGGGCCGGTGGTGATCTATGCCACGCTGACCATTCCCGAAATCATCATCGCGGAGAGCTTCCTCTCCTATCTGGGCCTGGGTGTGCAGGAGCCACAAACGTCGCTGGGTACGCTGATTTCCGCCGGTGCGCCGGTGGCCGAAGTGATGCCCTGGCTGCTGCTGGCGCCGGCGGCCGTGCTCGTGACCATGCTGTTCTGCCTGACCTATGTCGGCGACGGCCTGCGTGACGCGCTGGATCCCAAGGATCGATAGGAAGCGAATTTCATGGCTTTGCTAGAAGTAAAAAACCTCAAGGTCGATTTCGAGACCAATGACGGCGTGGTTCACGCCGTTCGCGACCTCAGCTATACGCTCGAAAAGGGCAAGACCCTGGCCATTGTGGGCGAAAGCGGCTCGGGCAAGACCCAAGGGGCCTTTGCCCTGATGGGCCTGTTGCCCAAGAATGGCCGCGCCACTGGCTCGGTCCGGTTCGATGGCAAGGAAATCCTCAATCTGCCGCTCCGGCAGATCAACGAGTATCGCGCGGCGCGGATCGGGATCATCTTCCAGGACCCCATGACCTCGCTCAATCCCTATCTGCGCATTTCGCGGCAGATGACCGAGGTGCTTGAGCGGCACAAGGGCATGAGCCACAGCGCGGCGCTGGCCGAAAGCGTCCGTTTCCTCGATGCGGTGCGCATTCCCGATGCCAAGAACCGCGTGCACATGTATCCGCACGAGTTCTCCGGCGGCATGCGGCAGCGCGTGATGATCGCCATGTCCCTGCTGTGCGGACCTGAATTGCTGATTGCGGACGAACCGACCACGGCGCTCGACGTGACGGTGCAGGCCGAAATCATCGATCTCCTGGTCGACCTGCAGGAGGATTTCGGTGCTTCGATCATCCTGATCACCCATGATCTGGGGATCGTCGCGGGCACCTGCGAGGAGACGCTGGTGATGTTCAACGGTGAGGTGATGGAATATCGCAAGACCGACGATCTTTTCGCCAATCCCGAGCATCCCTATACGCAGGGGTTGTTGTCGGCCGTGCCACGGCTCGACAAGAAGGTGGAGCGGCTCTCCACGGTTTCCTATGAATTCATGGCCGGAGCACAAAAGGCATGAGCGAGAAAGACGTTATTCTCGAGGTGCGGAACCTGTCGGTGCATTTCGATATTCCCACCGGCGGGCTATTTGGCGGCCACAAGGTGCTCAAGGCGGTCAAGGAGGTGTCGTTTGACCTGCATGCCGGCGAGACGCTGGGCATTGTGGGGGAGAGCGGCTGTGGCAAGTCGACCCTCTCGCGCGCCATTATCCGGCTGATCCAGGCCTCGGGCGGGGAATCGAAATGGTTGGGCAAGGACATTCTGAAAATGTCGCCCAAGGAGCTTGTCGCCCTGCGCAAGGACATCCAGATGATCTTCCAGGATCCGCTGGCTTCGCTCAACCCGCGCATGACGGCCGGCGCCATTATCGCCGAACCGCTGTTGATCCACTATCCCGACGTCAACAAGGCCGAGCGGACCGCGCGGGTAGCCGAGATGATGCAGAAGGTGGGCCTGTCACCGAGCATGATCAACAAGTACCCGCACGAGTTCTCCGGCGGCCAGTGCCAGCGCATTGGCATCGCCCGGGCGCTGATCACCAAGCCCAAGCTGATCGTCTGTGACGAGGCGGTGTCGGCGCTCGATGTGTCAGTGCAGGCTCAGGTGATCAACCTGCTGATGGACCTGCAGAAGGAGTTCGGCGTCTCGCTGCTGTTCATCGCGCATGACATTGCCGTGGTGCGCCATATCGCCCAGCGCATCATGGTGCTGTATTTCGGCGAGGTGGTGGAGATCGGCGACAGCGAGCAGGTGGTCATGGAGCCGCGCCACGACTACACCAAAAAGCTCATCGCGTCGGTGCCCGTGCCCGACCCCAAGGAAGAGATGAAGCGCCGCGAAGAGCGCCGCCGGTTGCGGCGGGAGGCCGCGGCCGCAGCGGCCGCAGCGGCCTGACACTTAGGCCGGTCCACTCTCCGGGTCCCTCGGCTTCTGGCCGGGGGACTTCTTGTTGGGCCAGTTCCGTCCGTCCGGTTCCTAGCGATTGCGGCGCTCGGCTGCGCCGACATCCCTGGTCTGCCGTCGACGATCGGGCCCGGCATAACCGCCAGCCTCGACAAAGGGGCGTGGATTGGCGGCAATACTGTCCAGCCGCGTCTTGAGATGATTGGCCGCGAAGGGTTTGCGCAGAAATTCGGTGACGCCGGCGTCGCGCGCTGCCGCAATACGGGCGGCGTCGGGGGCAGCAGACATCATGATGACCGGCGCGAGGCGGTTTGTGCTGTCGGCGTCGGCGCGCAAGCTCCTGACAATTTCCACAGCATCGGGCTTGTCCAGCCCGTCATCGATGATCACCAGCTCAAACGGCCTGCGCCTAAGTTCGAACTGCGCCTGGCTGGCGTCGTTGACCTCACGCACATCGCGGCGTCCGAGCGTGCGCAGCATGCCGGCGACCAAGGCCGCCATGTTGGACTGGGGATCGATGATCAGAATGCCGGATTTGGTGATTTGTTCGCTGGACATGTGTGTATATTCGACGCTGTTTTGGACCAGCATAGGCGTGGCCGATAACCTGCGCGTTAACGCGTGCAGATTGAGGAAAAGCGCCGCGATTGCGCGTTGACAGGCGGTCATCGTTTCCTTATGTAGAGGCCAGTTTTCGGGCGCCTTGGCGCCCCTTTTGTTTGACCGAGGATTAGTAAGATGAAGATCCGCAACTCGCTGAAGGCGTTGATGACTCGCCACCGCGCGAACAAGCTCGTCCGCCGTCGCGGCCGCGTTTACATCATCAACAAGGTGGACAAGCGCTTCAAGGCCCGCCAGGGCTAAGCGCCCTGCGCCCACCGACGTGACTTTGACAAGGCCCGCACATCAGTGCGGGCCTTGTCCGTTTCTGGTGCTTTTGCTGGCTGTCATGCAATGGTCTGGTGGAGCAATCCGGCACAATCCGGCAAGCTCCGAACGGTGCAGAAAACCGGACCAAGCTGCGTTAACCCAAGAGAAAAGCAAATCGCCTGCTATCGAATGACACAGCCAGGGCTATCGTCGTCAACGCTCTGCCCGCTTTCGCCAAGGGTCCAATTTCCCCGATCTTCGACGACAAGACGCTGCTCGAAATCGCCGGCATGCTGCCTGATCTCGACAGGGGACGACATGACCAAAATTGCCCACGATCCCGACTATGCTGTGATATTCATGGGCATGCTGGCCAAGCTCGACGCCAGGATGGCAGCCCTCGGCGACGTGCCCGAACATGACAGTGCCGCTATTCTTGCCAGGCTTGCGGCGTGAACAAGATGAGTGAAATGACCAAGACTATTGATGACCTTCTCGATGCCATGACCCTTGAGGAGCAGGTCTCGCTGCTTTCCGGCGAGGATTTCTGGTCGCTTCCGGCCATCGAACGTCTCGGGATTGGCAAATTGCGCGTAACCGATGGCCCGAATGGCGCGCGCGGTGGCGGGGGATTGCTGGGCGGTGTAAAGGCCACGGCCTTTCCCGTGGGCATTGGTCTTGGAGCAAGCTGGAATGTTGAATTGCTGCAGGAGGTCGGCGCGGCCCTGGCCGGAGAAACCAAGTCCAAGGGCGCACATATGCTGCTGGCGCCCACGGTCAATATCCAGCGCTCAGTGACCAATGGCCGAAATTTTGAATGTTATTCGGAAGACCCGATCCTTACGGCCGAACTTGCTGCGGCCTACATTGTCGGACTGCAGGGAGAGGGCATATCTGCCACCATCAAGCATTTTGCCGGCAATGAATCGGAAATCGAGCGCACCACGATGAGCTCGGTAGTCGATGAGCGTACGCTGCGCGAAGTCTATCTTATCCCGTTCGAATGGGCGGTGAAAAAGGCAGGCACCAAAGGTGTCATGACGGCCTACAACAAGGTCAATGGCACCTATGCCTCAGAGCATAACTGGCTGATCAGCGAAGTGTTGCGCGGCGAATGGGGCTTTGACGGTCTGGTCATGTCCGACTGGTTCGGCTCGCATTCGACGGCACCGACCGTCAATGCAGGGCTCGACCTGGAAATGCCCGGTCCTGCCCGCGACCGCGGCGAGAAGCTCATTACCGCTGTTGAGGCCGGGGAGGTGTCGCGCGAAACGATCCGTGCCCGCGTGCGTGCTGTCCTTTCGGTCATGGAATGGACCGGAGCCCTCACTGACCACAGCCCACATGAGGAAAAGGCCGAGGATCGGCCCGAAAACCGCGCCCTGATCCGTCGGGCCGGTGCCGATGGCGCGGTGCTGCTGAAGAATGAGGGCGTCCTCCCCCTCAAGCCTGGCCAGCGGCTCGCCGTGATCGGCCCTAATGCCAAGGTCGCGCAGATCATGGGGGGTGGTTCCTCCCAGCTCAATCCACACTATCGCGTCAGCCCCTGGCAGGGCCTGGTCGAGGCCGTGGGCGCGGACACGCTGACCTATGCACCGGGCTGCGGCAATGATCGTTTTCAACCCTTGCTGCGAAGTGAGATCAAGGTGGAATTCTTCGCCGCTCGCGACCTTTCCGGCGATGTTGTTGGCGTTGAGACGCTGGAAGCAGCCGAGACTTTCTGGATCGGCATGGTGGCCGGCGGCAAGCTTTCCGCGCTCGATTTTTCGGCACGCCTCACTGGCAACTATGTGCCTGAGAAATCCGGCATTCATCAGGTTGGCATTGCATCGGCCGGAAAGGCCAGGGTGTTGGTCAACGGCAAGCTGGTCGCTGATGCCTGGACGAACTGGACCAAGGGACGCACCTTCTTCGAGGAGGGCTGCGACGAGGTCGTCGGCGAGGTTGAGCTGGAGGCCGGCAAGCCGGCCCGTATTACCGTCGAGTTTGCCACCAAGGAGCATGCTGTGCTGGGGCTTGCGGCCCTTCGTCTGGGAATTGGGCTGCCGATGGGCGAAGCCGAAATTATCGAGGCCGCGGAGATTGCTACAGGGGCCGATGTTGCGCTGGTCTTTGTCGGCCGCAATGGCGAGTGGGACACCGAGGGTAGTGACCTGCCGCAGATCGAGCTGCCCGGCCGCCAGAATGAACTGGTTGGCGCTGTTGCCCGTGCCAATCCCAACACGGTCGTGGTGCTGCAGACCGGCGGTCCGGTGGAAATGCCATGGATCGACCAGGTCGCCGGTGTGCTTGAGGCCTGGTACCCGGGCCAGGAGGCGGGCAATGCCATTGCCGATGTCCTGCTGGGCAAGGCCGAACCGGGCGGCCGTCTGCCCCAGACCTTCCCTGTGCGCTGGTCGGACAATCCGGCATCAAGCCAGGACAAGCGGGTCTATCCCGGCGTTGACGGCGAGGTCGAATATCGCGAGGGCGTCTTTGTCGGCTACCGGCACTATGACCAGCACGGCATAGTGCCGCTCTTCCCCTTCGGCTTCGGCCTGAGCTACACCGATTTTACCTTCGAAGCGTGTTCCCTTGATGCCAGCCTGTTCGAGACTGAGGGGCGGGTGAACGTCAGTCTCGACGTCCGAAATACGGGGTCGCGGCCGGGGTCGACCGTGGTGCAGCTCTACGTGGCCCCGCAGGATGCACCGGTCGTCAGGCCGGCAAAGGAGCTCAGGGCCTTCGCCAAGGTTGCGCTTGGCGCCGGCGAAACGCAGCGGGTGACGATGGCGCTGGACGCAAGGGCCTTTGCCTATTTCGACGTCGACCGCCAGCGCTGGATTGTTGCCCCAGGCGGCTACGATATCAAACTGGGCACAGATGCTGTCTCGATGAAGTTTACCGGAACGGTGCACCGCAGCGCCCCGATCGAGCTACGACCATGAGCAATTGCTGCGGGTCGTCTCGCGCGTCTCTGACAGGGACCGATCAGGCAGCGCCCAGCGTGGTCTGGCCAAAAGGCCGGGGCGCTCTACGGTAAGAACGCAGGGCTTCCAACGTTTTGTCGCCAATCTGGCGGGGTCGGACCCGATACTCTATGGGCTGGCAACAATTCTTCTTGCTCTCGGGACAGGCTGGCTTGGCGGCGTCCTGTTCAAACGTTAGCGCTGCATCATTTCAATCGTGAGCCATGGGCGGCAACGAAACGAAAAGGCCCCGACATGGTCGGGGCCCTGCGAAATATTGCACTGCCTGACAAACGGTCCGCAGCCGCCTCGCCGTCAGCTCGATCCCGCGCCGTCCTGGCGGACGAAGGCGATGCGCAGCATATTGGTCGCGCCCGGTGTGCCCAGAGGCACACCAGCAGTGATGGCGATGCGGTCGCCGGGGCGGGCAAAGCCTTCCTGATAGGCGATGACGCAGGCGCGATCGACCATGTCTTCCAGGTTCACCGCATCCTCGGTCTGCACGCAATGGATGCCCCAGACCACCGAGAGGCGGCGGATGGTCCTGAGGTTGGGCGAGAGGGCGATAATGGGCTTGCTGGGCCGTTCGCGGGCGGCACGAATGCCGGTCGAACCCGATGCCGTGTAGGTGACGATGGCCGCCAGGTCGAGTGTTTCGGCAACCTGTCTTGTGGCAGCGGAGATAGCGTCGGCGGCCGTGGCCTCCGGCTCGGTCTGGGCGGCCTTGATGATGTTGCGATAATTGGCGTCGCTCTCGACGGCGACCGCCACCTTGTTCATTGTCGCCACCGCCTCGACCGGATATTGGCCCGAGGCACTTTCGGCAGACAGCATGACCGCGTCGGCGCCTTCGAAGACGGCGATGGAGACGTCGGAAACCTCGGCGCGGGTCGGCACCGGTGCGGTGATCATGCTCTCGAGCATCTGTGTGGCGACGACCACGGGCTTGCCGAAGCGGCGGCACATGCGGATCATGCGCTTTTGCAGCCCCGGGACCTGTTCAAGCGGCAGTTCCACGCCCAGGTCGCCGCGGGCGACCATGATGGCGTCGGAGAGCTTGACGATCTCTTCGAGCCGCTCAATGGCCTGCGGCTTTTCGATCTTTGCCATGACGCCGGCACGACCCTGCACGATCTTGCGGACATCGATGATGTCTTCGGGGCGCTGCACGAAAGACAGGGCGATCCAGTCGACTTCGGCCTTGAGCGCCTCGAGCAGGTCCGCATGGTCCTTCTCGGTCAGGGCGCCGGTGGGCAGCAGGGTATCGGGCAGGGACACGCCCTTCTTGTCCGAGAGCTTGCCGCCATAGATGACCTCCGTCTCAATGGCGCCATTGCCGACCTTGGTGGCCTTCAACTGCAGCTTGCCATCGTCGAGCAGCAGGCGGTCGCCCACCGAGACGCTTTCGATAATTTCGGGATGCGGCAGGTATACGCGCTCGGCATTGCCCTGATCGTTGTTCTCGCTGTCGAGCGTGAAAGTCTGGCCAGCAACCAGGTTGACGGCGCCGCCAGCGAATTTCCAGACGCGAAGCTTGGGGCCCTGCAGATCGGCGAGGATGCCGATGGGGTGCTTCAGGCGCGCTTCGACAGAGCGGATACGCTTGACGGTCTGGTGCAGCAGCTCATGGCTGGCATGGCTCATATTGATGCGGAAGACGTCGGCCCCGGCCTTGGCCAGTTCCTCGATCATGGTCTCCTCGTGGCTGGCCGGCCCGAGGGTGGCAAGGATCTTTGCGCGTCTGATCCGTCTCATTGCGTGTCCGTATTGTCTGGCGTTAGGGGCTCGTCAGGGTCGACCAGGAAGGCCGGATCTTCGAGATCTTCGCCCAGGTCCGGGCCGACAATGCTTGGCGCGCCTGCACTCTCTGTGAGCTGCAAGGTCCAGTCGGTACGGTTCTGTGTATCGATTTCAAAGAACCCGGTGCGCTCATAGCCCCGGGCGAGGCAATCCTCAACCCCGAATATTGTGAAGGTTTCGTCACGGGTGCACATGAAGACCTGTCCATCCCAGGAGCCGCCGCCGATATCGTCCACTGCGTAGAGATAGTAAAAGCGGCGGGCGAGATCGCCCTGATAGATGGTGCGGCAGTCGCCAGGAGGGGCCTGCCACCAGCCTTCGCTCATCCAGCCGCGCTCGGCGCGGTAACCCAGGGCGACCGAAACCAGGTTGGCGGTTTCATTGCAGATGCGCAACTCGGCCCGTGCAGGCGTGGCCATGGCCAATAGGCCGGCAAGGCTGGCGAGCAGCAGGGTCGGGCCGAGGCGGATGGGGTTCACCATTGCGCTGGAAATCACCGGAAAACGTGCCCTTCTTTGATCGTATGGCGGAGGCGAGGTCAATGGCTAAAGGGGCGATTTGACGGAAATGCGGGCAAGAATGCAGCACTGGTCTTAAAAGCGGCGTGAACCAGATTCGCCGCCACGGACAAGTGGGGGTGCGGGTGTGGATTGGTGGGTAAAGGGGGTTGAACGGTGGGGCGCGTTGGGGTTCATGGACCCCGGACAAATTCGCAGCATTTCGCGCCAACCCGCCGGTGTTCCACCCGCGGGCAGGATGCCAGGAGAGACCAAGCATGGCCGTTGAAGACAGTGTCGCACAGGATCAGTTGCGTGCTTTCATCGAGCGTATCGAGCGCATGGAAGAAGAAAAGGCCGCCATCGCTGCCGACATCAAGGAGATCTATGCCGAGGCCAAGGGCAATGGCTTCGATACCAAGATTCTGCGCAAGATCGTGACCATCCGCAAGCAGGATGCCAATGAGCGCATGGAGCAGGAAGCGCTGCTCGAGCTCTATATGTCCGCGCTTGGCATGGTCGAGGCGCCGCCGGAGCACTGAGGCGGGGCCACCCTCTAGACCAAAATATCGAGCAGAGCCTTTGTCATGTCGTTCGCCACACCGACGACTTTGGCGGAGGCCTTGAAGTCGTGTTCGGCCTGGATGACGTTGACCATCTCGGCTGACACATCCACGTCATTGCCCTCGACGCCAATGCGCGCAATGCGGCTGGCGCTGGTTTCGAGCTGATGACTAGCGCGGTGCATGCCATAGGCGCCGATCGATATGCTGGAAATGGTCATGGTCTGCCTTGCCGGTTGCCGGTGCCAGCAGGCGGCAAAATCCTCAAGAATTCGTTAGCCGGACAGCTCGCCTTCGGTTCAAGCTGCTTCGGCCGCGCAGTCATCCAGGGCGAAGCGAATGGCGGCATCGGCATGCAGAATTGTCGAGTCATAGCCTGGCAGGGGTAGCGTGGCCGGATCGAGCAACAAGCCGATTTCGGTGCAGCCGAGGATGACGCTGTCGGCGCCGGATGCGCGGGCCTGGTCGATGATATCGAGATAGGCCGCACGGGACGTGTCGCAGACCTCGCCTTGGCAGAGTTCGCCGAAGATGACGTCGTGGACGATCTGGCGTCCGTCACTATCCGGTACCATGATATCGAGGCCGAGTGACTTCATGCGGTTGGTGTAGAAGCCGTGCTCCATCGTGTAGCGCGTGGCCAGCAAGAGCGGGCGCTTGCGACCATCAGTCTTGAGCGTGGCGGCGGTTTCACTGATGATGTCGATCAGCGGCACGCCGACCATGCTGGCCACCGGTTCTGCGACCAGGTGCATGGTATTGGTGCAGATGAGAACGCAATCGGCGCCGGCCCGGGCCAGGCCAGCGCCAGCCTCACCCAGCATCTGGCCGGCGAGGTCCCAACGACCGGCTTTCTGTAGCGCCACAATTTCGGTGAAATCGAGCGAGCGCAGGGCGATGTCGGCGGAGGCCAGACCGCCGCGCATGCGCCGAACCTGCTGATTGATGTGCCGATAGTAGACGGCTGTGGATTCCCAGCTCATGCCGCCGATCAGGCCGATGGTTTTCATTTTCGCGTCCCTCCTGGTTGGGCTGAGTGTGCCCCTCTTCGCAGTCAAGTTGGATGCAGAGATGCCTGGTCGGTCGCACCATGGCGCCTCGTAATTGCACAAAGTGTGGAAATAGCGCTATGAAGATGCAATGATTCATGAGTTGGCGATGCTAGACGATCGTGATCGAAGGATTCTGAGCCTCTTGCAGGCAGACGCGGAAGTGCCCGTGGCGCAGATCGCGGAGGCGGTGGCGCTATCGGCCTCTGCCTGTTCGCGACGCATCGCTCGCCTCAAGGAGGAGGGGTATATTGCCCGGACCCTGGTGGAGCTGGATCGGCGCAAGATCGGACTGCCGACCACGGTCTTCGTCATTGTGCGGACCGGCAGTCACGCTGCCGATTGGCTGGAGAAATTCCATGCAGCCGTGGGTGCCATCCCCGAAATCGTGGAGGTCCACCGGCTGACCGGAAATTTCGACTACATCCTCAAGATCGTGCTGCCCGATGTCGAGCACTATGACGTGGTCTACAAGCAATTGGTGAGCCGGATCGAGCTCTTCGACATGTCGGCCTATATCTCGATGGAGACGGTGAAGGCCGCCAAGGGCGTGCCGACGAATTATGCGTGAATGAAAGGGCGCGCTGGCGCCTGGAGCGTTTCACCGTTTTTTGGAAGTGCTGAATCCGCTCTAAATCTTTGCCAGAGCCGCCTGCATGGCCGCCTGGTCATAACCGAGCGCGGTGAGCGCGGTGGCGACAATGCCGGCGCGGTCGAGGCCGGCGGCGGCGTACATGTCGGCCTGGGTGGAATGTTCCACGAAAGTGTCGGGGATCATGAGGGGCCGGAAGCGCAGCTTGCCATCGAGCAGGCCGTTCGATGCCAGGAAGGTGGCAACATGGCTGCCAAAGCCGCCGAGGCCGCCTTCTTCGGTCGAGATCAGCACATCGTGGGTTTGTGCGAGCGAGGCGATCAGGTCCTCGTCGAGCGGCTTCAGAAAGCGGGCATCGGCGACGGTGGGGTTCAGGCCAAGGGCGGCCAGCTTGTCGGCTGCGGCCAAAACCTCGCCCATGCGTGTGCCATAGGAGAGCAGAGCAATGGTGCCGCCCTGACGCAGGATGCGGCCTTTGCCGATGGGAAGGATGGAGCCGCGTTCCGGCATGTCGACGCCCAGCCCCTCCCCACGCGGGTAACGGAAGGCGATCGGCCCCTTGTCGTAGGCAGCGGCGGTAGCCACCATGTGCCGCAACTCGGCTTCGTCTGCGGCGGCCATCTGCACGATGCCGGGGATGGCCCCAAGATAGGCATTGTCGTAGTTGCCGGCATGGGTCGGGCCGTCGGCCCCGACATAGCCGGCCCGGTCGATGGCAAAGCGCACCGGCAGGGACTGGATGGCCACGTCGTGGATCACCTGGTCATAGGCACGCTGCAGGAAGGTCGAATAGATGGCGGCAAAAGGCTTCATGCCTTCGGACGCCATTCCTGCAGCGAATGTGACGGCGTGCTGCTCGGCAATGCCGACATCATAGATGCGGCTGGGGAATATCTCGGCGAATTTGTCCAGGCCCGTGCCCGATGGCATGGCAGCGGTGACGGCCACGACACGCGGATCGGCTTGGGCTTCCTGGATCAGTGATGAGGCAAAGACAGAGGTATAGGATGGTGCGTTGGACGGGGCCTTGGCCTGGGCGCCGGTGATGACATTGAACTTGGACACGCCGTGATACTTGTCGGCGGAGTTCTCGGCCGGCGCATAGCCCTTGCCCTTGTGGGTCACGGCATGGATCAGGATCGGCCCTTTGCCGAATTCCTTGACGTTGTCGAGAATGGCCAACAGATCATCAAGATTGTGCCCATCGATCGGGCCGACATAATAGAAGCCCAGTTCCTCGAACATGGTGCCGCCGGTGAAGAAGGAGCGGGCAAATTCCTCGGTGCGACGGGCCGGCTCATGCAGGAAGGGCGGGAGCTTCGAGACCACCGCCTTGGCGGCCTCGCGCGTGCCGCGATAGACGGGGCCGGACACCAGGCGGGCGAGATAGGTCCGCAGGGCCCCGGTGGGCGGGGCAATGGACATGTCATTATCATTGAGAATGACAATCAGCCGGGCATCCATGGCACCGGCATTGTTCATGGCCTCATAGGCCATGCCGGCCGACATGGCGCCGTCGCCGATGACGGCGATGACGTTGCGCGGCGTTTCGAGATGCTTGCTGGCTTCCGCCATGCCGAGCCCGGCCGAAATCGAGGTCGATGAGTGCCCGGCGCCGAACGGGTCATATTCGCTCTCGGCTCGGCGGGTGAAGCCGCTGAGGCCGTCCTTCTGACGCAGGGTGCGCATCCGGTCGCGCCGGCCAGTGAGGATCTTGTGCGGATAGGCCTGGTGCCCGACGTCCCAGATGATGCGGTCATGCGGCGTATCGAAGACCGCGTGCAGGGCCACCGTCAGTTCGACCACGCCCAGTCCTGCGCCCAGATGGCCGCCGGTAACCGATACGGCGTCAATCATTTCCGCCCGCAGTTCGTCGGCAAGCTGGCGCAGATCCTGACGTGGCATATTGCGCAGATCAGCAGGTGTCCGAACGGTATCGAGCAGCGGCGTTTCGGGCTTGTGGGCCAAGCGTATCCCCGTCAAATTCTGGTTTGACCCTGTTTAGGCGCAGGGTCAGGCCTTGGCAATGCCGGCAATGGCAATGCAGCGATGTCATCTCCAATTGTCGGAGACCATTCCGGCTTTTGCAGGGCACATGCCCCGCCCGCTTCGTCAGTTGCTGGCCAGGACCAGGGGCGCGGCCCGCGTGAAGCGGTTATGAACCGGCACAGGCTCACTATCGCCAATGCCCTTGACCAGGACGTGGCGGCCCATTTCCGGAACCGGATCGAAGTCGGCCTCGTCATGATCAAAGATCACGGCATAGCGGTCCGAGGACATGGCCGCGGGATCGACGAAGATGTCCGCGACGTGTTCCAGATCGGGTGCGACCAAATCCGGGCGACGCATGGCATTTGGATCAACCCTATTGGCAACGTGTTGCGCCAGGGCCTCCGCCAAGGGTGAAGGCGCATTGGCATCGGATGTCGCAAAAGTGCCGCCGAACAGATCACCGAGGTTACCCCCGAGCGAGGCGGTCTGGATGGACGCCGCCGGACGCAGGGGCGGCAGGACGGGCAAGCGGCTGGCCGGAGCCGGCGCGATCGCTGCCGTGGTCGATCCCTCGATGATCATCTCCAAGGCGCGCTGTGCATCCGGATCGGCCGCTGGGGCCGAGGCGGCATAGGCGGTCAGGATATCTGAGGGTGGGTTTGACATGATAACGCGGGGCGTCGGCATGGTTGGCTCGGTCAGCGCGGCCAATGCCGTAATTGCAGCGTTTTCGCGCAGATCCCCTGGCATGGTCACTGGCATGGCGACTGCGACCTGCGTGGTTTGACCCAGTTCGCCATCGGTGAGTGGTGCGCTGCCGGAGGTGGAGAAGGGCAGGGCCGTGTCGGTCAGCGATGCCACCTGCGTGTCGCCGCCACCCAGATCGGCCGGGCGCATCACCGGCATGACGGGGGCGACCTGCGCGAATTGCTGCGGTGCCAGCGAGGCCGTTTGCACTTGCGGTGCCGCTGCGGGCTGGTCATTGCCGCCAAACAGCACATCCATCAGCGTACGACCGCTGCCGCCCGAACTGGCGACCTGAGTACCCGAGGATGAGCCATTGCACGGATAGGCGTGACAGCGTTTCCATTCGGCCAGAGCAACATTGTAGCCCTGCTGGGACAGCACCTTGCCATCGGTCGGCAAGTGCATGGTCTTGCCGTCAGGAAAAAGCTCCTTGAGCTGGGCGCGGGTCATGCGCGGCCAGGCCCGGACGGACCCGGTATCGAGATGCACAAAGGGGCTGCCCGAGGTGGGATAGTAGCCGACGCCGCCGACCTGCTTTTTCATTGCGGCGGCACGCAGCTTCGCCAGGGGGATCCCTGGAATGAAAAAGTCCATGGCCGTGCCGCGCATATGCTGGGAATTGTCGGCCACGCCAGAGGATTTGGAGGCCAGCATGGCGTTGGTGGCCGGGGAGCGATAGGCGGAAACGATATTGATCGGCTGGGTGCCGCCGACTTCCTGATAGACCTCCCACACCAGATCGAACAGGCGCGGATCCATTTTCGTTGGCTCATTGCGGCGCCAGTCCCGCAGGAACTGGTTGAGTTCGTTAAGGCCCGACTGGACATATTGCCCGTTGCGCTTGAAGACGATGCGGGCGGTTTCCTTGGTGTGGGTGTAATAAAGGTAAAGGGCGCGTTCCGTTGCTGCCTGCGCCGGCGCGACCGGAAGCAGGGCCGAAATGGCCAATACCGCGGCGGTAAACACCCGCGCGGCGCGTTTCCAATTGATCAACCCCAAAACCGTCACGCCAAACTCTGCCCGGCTCTCTTGTCAGTAATAGAGTGACGTTAGCGGCCAATTCGCTCGAATTGATTAACGCTAACCAGATGTGAACTGACCCAAGATCCCCTCACGCATCCGTTATTACGGGCAAAAGCGGGCACAACCAAGGCGAAATTGTAACCGGGGCGTTAACGGACGGCCAGCAACCAGCCCAGGTCAAAGGTCTAGGGCGAGAGTTCGTCCGGCACTGTCTCGGCGGCGGCGACAATGGCGGGCGGCTCGACGGCGTTGAGGCCCATGGCGGCAATCAGCTCCTCGTTGTGGCCATAGACGTCGCCAAAGGAGCGGATGGTGCCATCCTCGTCTACGCGGAGCGTGAAGTAGGCCAGATGCACTGGAATCTGGGTTTGCGGGTTCACCCAACGCTCGGACGGGCCAAACATGGATTCAAGCGAGGCCCGCGAAATGTTGGGCTCATTGGCCATCAGCGCGTCGGCGAATTCCATGGGGTTCTGCACCCGCACGCAGCCATGGCTGAAGGCGCGGTAGGAGCGCGCGAACAGCGATTTGGACGGGGTGTCGTGCAGATAGACGTCGTGCTTGTTGGGAAAGAGGAACTTGATCTGACCCAGGGCATTGCCGGCGCCGGGGCGCTGGCGCACGCGGAAGGGGAAGTTGGAGGGCGAGACCTGGCTCCAGTCCACCTGCCAGGGGCTGACGGGGGAGCCGTTATAGAGCAGGTCCATGTTGTGGCTGTCGGTGTAACCGGGGTTGCGCAACACCGCCGGGGCGATTTCGCCGCGGATGATCGAGGAGGGCACGTTCCAGTACGGGTTCACCACCACATGCCGGATGCTGTCCGAGAAGATGGGCGTCTGGTTCTTGGTCGTGCCGACCACCACGCGGGTCGTGTATTCCTCCTGGCCATTGCGCAGGATGGAGAGGCGGAACTCGGGAATATTGACGAATACAGTGAAGTCGCCGAGGTCCGATGGCATCCAGCGCCAGCGCTCCATATTGGCAATGATGTCTTCGCGCCGCGTCGCCCCGCCGCCATTGAGGGCGGCTACCGTAGCAGGCCCGATAATGCCATCGACCTCCAGACCCTGACCTTCCTGGAAGGCCTTGATCGCGTCGACCGTCAGCTCGTCATAAAGCTGGGACGTCGACGCGACTAACTTGAGCCGGTCGCGGATGGCAGGCAGGCGTGCATCGGAATTGCCAGGGCGCAGCACCGGACCGTCGCCGATGGGTATCGGGCGGTCTGCGTCGGATTGTGCGAAATTGGCAAGAGCGGCTTTCAGGGCCTGAAATTCGCGATGCCGTGGCTCCAGCTCCATCAATATTGCTGCCGGATCATCGCTTCTGGCCAGCTGCTCCAGCAGGGTGGCCTCATTGATGGGCTTGCGCTTGATATCGAGCAGCGTGCTGATCGATTGAGGGTCGATGCGCCCGTTATGCAAGTGATCTGCATAACGCATTGTCGCCGCCGAGAAGGCGGTTTCCAGCGTTGCCAGTTCGATGCCGTCGCCGGCAAGCCGCGTTGCGTCGATGGCCGGGGTCAGGTAGTCGGACGGGTCGAGACCTTCGGCTGCAGCATTCTCGAACAGGGTGATGATCTTGGATGCGGCGGGCGAGAAAGTCACCTTGCCATTGGTGGTTTCGGTCAGCCAAATCGGTTCGAAATGGCGCTCGCCATAAAGGAAGTAGAGACGCTGGGCCTCATCATGCGCTCGTGTGTCGGGCCGGGCACCATAATAGGCGGCAGACAGTCCAGACTTGATGGTGCGAGCCAGTGCGCTTTGTGGCGGAGCAATGACAACACGGCTGGTTTCGAGGCTGGCGACCTGCTGAGCCATGGCCGGTGGCAGCGCTGCCGTGGCGGCGACCAAAGCGACCAGACTGACCAGAACCTTGTGCATGCTTGCTCCCGATACCAAATGGCTGCGCCCGACCCCGACGAATCCCGGCATATCAGGGAAAATCAATAGCTCGCAAACCTTAACAGGAGCAATTACTCGCAAATTCGTGAAACGGCGTTGTGACCAGACTGCAACGGTATGTGTTTCCAAATTGCCGCGCATTTTTTCCATTGGCCGCGTCCAGATTGTGGCTTGGCGTGGCGGGCCGACTTGGCCATTCGCTGGGCTGACGAGCGCTCAAGAGAGATGCTAATGGCGAGCATCAGGCTCGGAAGCCCGAGGCTACCCGTCCGGGGCGGTTCGCGACCGAATGGTCCGGCAGACCCGGGGCCAGATGTCTACTATCGACTTGCAAGCCTCTCAAGTTGGCCCGACTTAGCCTTGATTGGTAGCCAAGCCGAGCCCACGCCTTTCTGAAAGCAGGGAGGTCGTTGCGCTCATTTCCTGCTGCAGCCAATGAATGAAGGCGTCTACGATTGGCTTTCGCGCCCGGTGGTCAGGCTCGAGCAGATAGTATCCCCGGCCCGACGGAACACGCGCGGAGTGCACCTCGACCAGCGATCCGTCGGCAAGCTGGTCGGCGATCATGGCTTCCTCGGCGATGACAATGCCCATGCCCTTCTCGGCTGCGCCATAGGAGAGGGCGGAGTTGAACAGGATTGTCCCACGATCGAGCGGGAAATTGGGCACCCCAGCGCCCGCGCACCATAAGGGCCAATCGTCCAGGCGCCGCATGGTGTGGATAATGGTCTCGGTACTCCCGGCCAGGAATCGTCCCAGGTCGGTTCGGCGCGCCACTGCCGGGGATGCGACCGCGATCAGGTCGATGTCGAACAGCTTGGTGGTCAGAAAGCCGGGCCATTGATGCTGGCCTGTGGTGATGGAAACATCGCCCACGCCATCGAATTGTCCGCCCATTGTTTCAACCGCGGTGACGGTCAGGCTTGCCGATGGCCAATCGCGCTGGAACGAAGATAGCCGGGGCAGGAGCCAGTAGGATGCGAAGGTTGGGGTCGACTTGACCACAAGCGCATCGGGGCGGGCCAGTGCGCGCACCGTTTCAAAGGCACTTTCCATCTCCCGCAGTGCTTCGACGGTAAGGCTGCGATAGAGGCGACCCAGCTCTGTCAATTTCACATGCCTCGCCTCACGACGGAACAATTCTCCGCCAACTCGGTCCTCGAGCAAGCGGATTTGCTGGCTGATTGCCGCCTGCGTCAGGTTAAGTTCTTGCGCGGCTTTGGAAAAACTTTCGAGCCGTGCGCTGGCCTCGAACGATCTCAGGCTCGCAAGGGAGGGCAGGGGCTGGGGCATTCATTAGTCCGGCTTATGAAGGAGTGTAGTTAGTTTTGCTTGAACCGCGCCAAATTGCCAATACGCTAATCAATGTGAAATATCGCCTAAAAAATAGGCAAATTGGCGTTGACAAGGAGACTGGCAATGTATGGTTGGGAAAACTTCCTCAGCGAGCGGGACAAGCTGCACGATCAGCAATGGGGCAAGAAGGAGCTTTCGGGGTTCGGCAGCAAGCCAGCGTTGGTGCTGATCGACATGTATTACAGCGTGGTCGGCCTCACGCGCGAACCGATCTTTGAATCGATGAAGACCTGGCCGGGCAGCATGGGCCTCGAAGGCTGGGCGGCCGTAGACAAGACCGCTGAGCTATTGGCTGTCGCCCGCGAGACTGGCGTTCCGGTCGTGCACGTCAAGGGCCTGAACAACGGCATGAAGCCCTGGGTGCACCGCAAGCCGCGGACGTCGACGATGAGCGCCGAGATGAAGCTCAAAGGGCAGCAGATCTGTGACGAGGTTGCTCCCATTGCCGGCGAAGTGGTGATCGAAAAGACCGCGCCCAGCGGATTCCAGGGAACGCCACTGGCCTTCCACCTGATTTCAATGGGCATCGATACGGTCATTCTGTGTGGTGAATCCACCAGCGGTTGCCTGCGCGCCAGTGCCGTCGATGCGGCCACGCACCGTTTCAAGGTCGGCGTGCCGATGGACTGTGCCTATGACCGCACCGAGGCATCACACTGGATGAACCTCTACGACATGCATCAGAAATATGCCGATGTCGTCGATGCGGAATTCGCCAAGGCCTATTTCCGCAAGCTGGCAGCAGGGTCCGAACCCGCGCTGACCCGCATGGCCAGCTGACTGAACCTTTCGTCCCCGCCGCTTCCTCGACGGGGGCGGCGGCGCCGCCCCACCCACCTCTTCGAGGAACGACAATGATTGGCAACATCCGCAAACTGCTTGCCGCGGCCCTAACCTTGCTGGCATCCACGATGCTGGTTCTCACCGTCTCGTCGCCGGCCCTGGCCCAGGGCAAGACGCTGACCGTCCGGTTCTATGACGATCCGGCTGGGTTCGATCCGGCCAACATCTTCCGTATCGAGAACGAGAACCTGGCCTTCAACATCTTCAGCGGGCTGACAACCTATGACGGTGAGACCGGCGAGATCATTCCGGATCTCGCGACCTCCTGGGAAACGACGGACAACAAGACCTGGACCTTCAAGCTGCGCGAAGGCGTCACCTTCCATAAGGACTATGGCGACTTCACCGCCGCCGACGTCATCTACAGCTTCAATCGTATCAAGGACCCTGCCACCGCCTCGCCATACGCTTCGGAGCTCGCTGGCATTGTCAGCATGGAAGCGCCTGATCCCTATACGCTGATCATCGAGCTGGATGCGCCGAACGGGAACTTCCTGCACACTGTCGCCAATTACCATCAGGGGCAGATCGTCAGCCAGAAGGCCATCGAGGAAGCTGGTGACCAGGTGCGTTGGCAGCCCATTGGCACGGGCCCATATTACCTCGAATCCATCGATGTCAGCTCGCAGATCGTGCTCAAGCGCCACGAGGATTACTATAAGGGCCCGGCGCCCATCGAGACGATCGTCTTCAACATCATCAAGGACGAAGCGACCGCCACCATCGCCCTGCGCAATGGCGAGGTTGACCTGGTGATGCGGTCCAACAAGGAAGAGAACCTCGAGGTGCTGGAGGCTGAGGGCTTCACCATGAATTCGGTGAAGGACTATGCCGTGGTCATCGGCGTGCTCAACCCCGAGTTTGAACCATTCGCGAATCCGCTGGTCCGCAAGGCCATGGCCCACGCAGTCGATTATGCATCGATCACCCAAGCCATCTCGCCCAGCCTGACCCAGCCACATCACTCCATGCTGTTGCCCTGGATGGACGTCTATACCGACGACGTTCCCAAATACGAATACGACCCTGAAAAGGCCAAGGCGCTGCTGGCCGAGGCCGGCTATCCCGATGGGTTCACCTTCAAGAACCTGGGCACTTCCGCCCAGGGCGTGACCGAGCTCCAGCAGTTCCAGATCGATTTCCTCAGCCAGGTCGGCATCAACATGGAAATGGAGCTTGTTGATACGCCCACCTTCAACCAGCGACGCAATGCGGGCGAATTCGACATGGCCTCGCGTCTGCTGCCGGCGGTCAACCCGGACATGGTCCTGTTCAGCTACCTGCACCCCGACAACATGGTGCCCAATGGTCTGAACGGCGCCCGCTACGACAATCCGGAGGTCACCACCTTGCTCGAGGCGGCGCGTGCCGAGCCCGACAAGGAAAAGGCCTTCGAGATGTACAAGCAGGTGCAGCAGATCGTGGCCGAAGATGCCGTCTATCTGGCGACCTATTCGAACAACGTCTTCTGGCCGAGCAAGCCGGAGGTGACCGGGGTGCACATCAACTACCTCGCCCAGGTCAACTTCTACGACGTCGACATCGCCGAATAGGAGCGCTTCGCCATGGCCGAATATACCGCAAAGAAACTGATCCAGATGCTAGTCACCATTCTCGGTGTTATCACCCTGGTCTTCTTCACCCTCCGGCTCATCCCCGGCGATGCGGCTTCGGCCATGGCGGGCGACACCCTGTCCGGCGAGGCACTTCAGGCCCTGCGAGAGCAGATGGGCCTGGATGAACCGCTGGTCAATCAGTACCTGGGCTTCCTGCGCGATCTGGCGACGGTGGACCTTGGCGAAACCATCACCACCCGCATTCCCATAGCCGAGCTGCTGCTGCGGGCGCTGCCCATCACACTCAGCATCGCCTTGGCAACGATTGTCCTATCGATATTGATTTCCATCCCCCTCGGAACGCTCGCAGCCTTCATGGCCCACAAGGGTCGGAACTGGCTCGACAACGGCCTCACCGGTGCGGCCATGATCATCGACCTCATGCCCTCCTTCTGGATGGCGCTGGTTCTGCTGCTGATCTTTTCACTGGGGTTGGGCTGGTTCCCCGCGTCGGGCCAACTCAACTGGAGCGATCCCTGGGCGCTGACCCTCCGCCTGGCGCTGCCGGTCATCGTCCTGTCCCTGTCACAAGTGGCGACCCTGGCCCGCATCACCCGCACCGCCGTTCTGGAGGTGCTCAACGAGGACTATGTCCGGACGGCGCGCTCCATGGGGTGGTCGGAGCTGCGGGTGCTGTTCCGCCACGCGCTCAAGAACGCCGCCCTCCCCATCGCCACCGTGGTTGGCCTCAGCTTCGGCAACCTGCTCGGCGGCACCGTGATCGTCGAGTTCATCTTCACCATACCCGGGGTGGGCAACTTGCTCATCACCGGCATCAACAGCCGCGACTATCAGCTCGTGCAGACGCTGATCGTGTTCTACGCGCTGCTCTTCGTTGTCATCAATTTCGCGACCGACCTCATCTACAAGACCCTCGATCCTCGCGTGCAGTTCTAGGCAAGGACACCTCCCATGACCGACATCATGCTCACGGCGACATCGGCACCCAAGACCGGTCCCTTCGCCATTCTCCTGACCGTCGCGCGTCACCCCCTGCTGTCGCATGCCAAGGTGAGGCTCGCGCTGCTCATCCTGATCCCGATCCTGGTTCTCACCATTCTCGCGCCGGTCCTGCCGATCCAGAAACCGCTCGAAACCAATCTGCGTGCCATCATGCAGTTTCCCTCGATCGAGCATGTGTTCGGCACCGACAAGATGGGCCGAGACATCCTCAGCCGCACCCTGGCCGGGGTGCAGATTTCGCTGCTGGTCGGGTTCAGCGTCGCCTCGATCGCCCTGGCCTTCGGCATGGTGCTGGGCACGCTGGCCGGCTTCTATGGCGGCTGGCTCGACCGGGCGGTCATGACCGTGGTCGATATTTTCTTGGCCTTTCCCTCTCTGCTCCTGGCCATTGGCCTGGTCTCGGTGATGGGGACGGGCATCGTGCCGGTCATCTTCGCCATCTCGCTGGCCGACGTGCCGCGTTTCATCCGCCTGCAGCGATCTCAGGTGCTCAGTCTGCGGTCCCGCGCCTTCATCGATGCGGCCCGCACGGTGGATGCTTCCCAATACTGGCTGATGACACGGCACATCGTGCCCAACACCATCGCGCCCATGCTGGTGGCCGCCAGCATTGCGGCGGCCAATGCCATCCTGGTTGAGGCCAGCCTCAGCTTCCTCGGCCTTGGCATCATGCCGCCCCAACCATCGCTGGGAAACATCGTTCGCGACGGCCAGACCTATCTCGAACAGGCCTGGTGGATTTCGACCCTGCCGGGCGTGGTCATCCTGTTGATCGCCATCGGACTGCACTTCCTCTCGGACGGTGTCCGCGAGCTGCTCGATCCCCGTTCGCACTGAGGAGGCCAAGATGAACTATCAGGCTCCCGTCAAGACCACCCTGCTCGAAGTGCGCGATTTGCGCACCGAGTTCCAGACAGCCTCCGGCACGGTCAAGGCCGTGGATGGCGTGTCCTTCACCATTGAGCGCGGTGAGCGCCTCGCAGTCGTGGGCGAAAGCGGCTCGGGCAAGAGCGCCATGGCCATGTCGATCCTGCGGCTGCTGACCCATCCCGGCAAGGTGGTGGGCGGCGAGGTATTGCTCGATGGGCGAGACATTTCGCGCCTCAGCGAAGGTCAGCTCAACACTGTCCGGGGACGGTTGGTCGGAACGGTCTTTCAGGATCCCATGTCCTCGCTCGATCCGGTCATGCGCATCTCCCGGCAAATGATCGAACCGATCATGCGGAACTTGCGCCTCAACCGGGACCAAGCGCGCGCCGAGGCCATCAAGTGGTTGGACAAGGTGGGTATTCCCGAACCGGAACGCCGCATCGAGGCCTATCCATTTGAAATGAGCGGCGGCATGCGCCAGCGCGTGATGATCGCCATGGCTCTGGCGAGCCGCCCGCAACTGATGATTGCAGACGAACCGACGACAGCGCTTGATGTCACCATCCAGGCGCAAATCGTCGAAATGCTCAAGACGCTTACCGCCGAGGCGGGCGCGGCCATGATGTTCATCACCCACGATCTGGGACTGGTGGCGCGCTTCGCCCACAAGGTGGCCGTCATGTATGCCGGCCGCATCGTCGAGTTCGGTCGGGTGGAAGACATATTTGCCAATCCCTCACACCCCTACACGCAGAGCCTGCTCGGCACCATACCGAGCACAACCATGCTCAAGAGCGAACGACTCCCCCAGATCTCGGGCCTGCCGCCGGATATGCGCCACCCGATCGTTGGGTGTGCCTTCAAGGATCGATGCGCCGCCGCCCATGACCGATGCTTTGCCGAAGCGCCGCGCCTGACAGATCGCGGACTTGAACACACGGCGGCCTGTTGGGCGCCGCATGGCCTGGAGCAGGCCTTGGCGACAGGGCAGCAGCACGCGACGCGGCTCAACAAGCCATTCGAGCCCGACGGCAGCGTCGTGGTCGAGCTCAACGCCCTCAGGAAGCAGTTCGCCACATCGCGCAAAATGGTTGTTCGCGCGGTGAACGGAGTCAATCTACGTGTCCACAAGGGTGAGACGCTCGGCATCGTGGGCGAAAGCGGCTGCGGCAAGAGCACTGTCGCTCGCATGCTGCTTGGCCTGGAAAAGCCCACATCTGGCGATATCTTCATTGCCGGCCTGGCCCAAATGGTGTTCCAGGATCCAGCGGCTTCGTTCAATCCCAAGATGACCATCGGTGACATCGTCGCCGAGCCGCTGGTGGTCAAGTCGCGGGGCAGCAAGGCCGAGAGACTCGATACGGTCAAGCGCCTGATCAGCCAGGTAGGCCTCGATCCGGCCTTTGCGGAGCGTTATCCGCACCAGTTGAGCGGCGGCCAGCGCCAGCGCGTCGCCGTGGCCAGGGCGCTTGCTCTCAATCCATCGGTCGTCGTGGCCGACGAGCCTACCTCGGCACTCGATGTGTCGGTGCGCGCCCAGATCATCAACCTGCTGGTCGACCTCAAGGAGGAGCTGGGGATCAGCTTCGTCTTCATTTCCCACGACCTGCTGACCGTCCGCTACATCTCGGACCGCATTGCCGTGATGTATCTGGGCGAGGTGGTGGAATATGGGGCGGCCGAAGAAGTCTTCGCCGATCCGCGCCATCCCTATACGCGCGCGCTGATCGACGCGGTCCCGGTCCCCGATCCAGCGGTAGAGAGCCGCCGCGCGTCAACGCCTCTCCAGGGCGAACTGCCCAGCCCGCTCAACCTTCCCAAGGGCTGCGCCTTTGCCTCGCGTTGCCCGATGGCGACCGATCGCTGCCGCGCCGAAAAGCCGGCTCTGCCCGACCATGACCTTTCAAGACAGGTAGCCTGCCACTATGCCCACCAACCTTGCGTCTGATGATGCCGGAGCGCGCTTCGCCCGCTTCGGCGTTGTCGGCGGCGGTGTTTTCTTCACTATCCAGGGTCTCGCCAACCCCTTCTTTGCGCTCTATGCGACCGAACTGGGGGCATCCACCTTCGCGGTGGGGCTGATGGTGACGCTCAAGGCGCTGCTGCCGATCGTCATTGCCATGCCGGCCGGGCAGCTCATCGACTCCATCGGGCCGATGAAGATGCTCAAATACGGCTCCTGGTTCCTGCTGGCCTCGCTGGTCTGCACCGTCTTTGCCACCGGCATCCCGCTGCTCGCCCTCTCCCAGGTTCTGATCGGCGCCTCCGTCATCATCATGGCGTCCTCGTTCCAGGTGCTGGTGGCCCATGGCGACCGGGATCGGCGCAACGATGCGATCAAGAAATATTCCATGTGGATGTCGGGCGGCGGCATGCTGGGCCCGGTCATAGGCGGCCTCATCGCCTCGGCCTTTGCCGTCCCCAATGATGGCTATCGCGCTGCCTTCATTGCGTCGCTGATTGCCTGTGTGATCTTCATGATCGCCCTGTTCTGGCTCAGCACCAAATATCCGCACCCCGATGCCAGCAATGTGCGCGTGCGCGACGCGTTCAGTCCTTCGGGCATCCTTTCCAGCTACAAGCGAGGCATTGGCCTCGCTGGATCGCGTCCGGTCCAGTTCGGCCTGACCGGCACCTTCCTTGTCATGTATATCCAGGCGCTCTATATGAGCTTCCTGCCGCTCTATCTCGCGCAGAATGGCTTCGCCACCTTCCTCATCGCGGTCACGGTTTCGCTCAAGGGCCTCGCCGGCATGCTATCGCGCTTCGCCCTAAACGGCCTGATGAAGCGCTATTCTCTCGAATGGATATTGCTGGCGGCCGGAACGATCGCTGCCTTCGGTGTCGTGCTGACGCCCCTGGCTGTGGCAAACCCGGTCACCATGCTGCTGCTTGCGGCCATCATCGGCGGGGCCGTTGGCGTCAACCTGCCGGTCAGTATCATGATCATGGTGGATGCGGTGGGCGAAAGCGAGCGCGGCAAGCTGATGGGCCTGCGCCTCCTGGCCAATCGTTTCTCCCAGGTTCTGAGCCCTGCCATGTTCGGCGTCCTGGGGCAGCTCTTCGGGCTGACGGCAGCCTTCTACAGCGGAGGCGCGGTGCTGGTCGCGACCGTACTCGGCTTTTCAGCCGTCACCGTGAGCCGGGGACCGCTCAAGGCACCGGCCAAGCCGGCCGAGCCAGCGGAGTAGGGCATGAACGCGCTTTTCGGCGACCTGCCGGTTTCCCCCGCCACATGGCGAGAGACACTCAAGGCCATGCCCTATCTACCGGTCGCGTTGGTAGCGGTAGCCGGGCACATGATGCTGTTCGGCATGCTGACGCCGGTCATGGCCATCTATGCGCAGAGCTTTGCCGTGCCCGATTGGCAGATCGGGCTGATGATCACGGTCTTCGCAGCCGGCCGGCTGGTGGCTGATCTGCCCGCCGGGCATTTCGCTTCCCGGGTAGGTATTCGGCCACTGCTCGGCATTGGCCTCTTGCTCTGCTCCCTCGGTGCCGTCATGGGCGCAGTTGCGCCCGGCTACGGGGTGCTCCTGATCGGGCGCATCATGCAGGGCGTGGGGTCAGGCCTCTTCATGACCGCCGCCATGATTTACCTGGCGCAGAACAGCAATCGGCGCATGCGCGGCAAGGTCATGTCCATGTTTCAGGGGGCGACCCTGGTTGGTGGGGCCTTCGGACCCAGTGTCGGTGGCCTTGCGGCCAATCTGTTCGGCCTTTCCGGGCCATTCTGGGTTGCCGCCATCATCGGCCTGCTGTCGGGCCTGATGCCGATCCTGCTGTTCAAGGATGGAAAGCCGCATCTTGAGGAACCCCACCATGCGGGCTCGCGCAGCATGCTGGGCCTGCTGTTGATCCTGCCCTTCCTCTGCGTCCTTCTCGCCAATTTCGGCTTCTTCCTGACCCGCACGGCCGGACAATGGCAGATGATCCCACTGCTGGCGGATCAGCGTTACGCCATCGGGCCTGATCAGCTCGGTCTCGCCATGTCGCTGTCGGCCGTTGCCAACCTGGTCTCCCTGCCGGTGGCAGCCTACATCGTGGACCGGCTGTCGCGCGCCGCCATCATCTGCTTCTCGCTGGTCGCCACCGCGGCGGCCCTGACCGGCATCGCCCTGGCCCAGAGCCCCGCCATGCTGTTCGCCGGCATGATCGCCATCGGCCTGGCGACCGGCATCGGCGGACCAGCCATTGGCGCGCTTGCCGTGGATGTCGTGCCAGCCCGGCAGCAGGGCGCTGCCATGGGCTTGCTGCGGTTCGGCGGCGACTTTGGTTATCTGATCGGCCCCCTGGCCATAGGCACCATCGTTGACGTCGGCCACATCGGCTACGACGGCGGCCTTTTCCTCAACGCCCTACTTCTTGTTGCCTTTGGCGCCGTCTTCGTGCTCGGCGGCCGGCGCCTGCTGATGACCAGACCACACGAGCATCCATTTTCACACCAACCTAGGAGACCTATGACCATGACTGAGCGCATCTGGGACAAGTATCTGAGCGAGGAAGACAAGGCAGTCTTCGCTTCCTCCGGTTTCGGTTCGCTGGCAGACTGGGGCAAGCGGCCGGCGCTGCTCATCATCGACGTCAACTACGCCTTCTGCGATGAAAAGCCGACGCCGATCCTCGAGAGCATCAAGAAGTGGCGCACCTCCTGCGGCGAATATGCCTGGGAGGCCATGCCGGTGCTGCAAAAGCTCATCGAGACCTGCCGCGGCAAGGGCATCCCGATCATCTACACGACGGGCACCCAGCGTCCCGACAAGTGGGATGCCGGTTCGTGGGCCTGGAAAAGCTCGCGCCGCAAGGAGGAGGCCTTTGCCGCCGCGCCGCTTCTGACCAGCGGCGGGCAGGACGGCAACGAGATCGTCGCCGAAATCGCACCCGGCCCGCGCGATATCGTCATCCGCAAGCAGAAGCCCTCAGGCTTTGCCGGAACGCCGCTGGTCTCCTATCTGCAGCTTCTGGGCTGCGACAGCGTGATCGTGACCGGCACCACCACCTCCGGCTGCGTCCGGGCCACCGTGCTGGATGCCTTTTCGCTGAATTACCGGGTGACGGTAGTCGAGGATGGCTGCTTTGACCGCGCCCAAGCCAACCACGCCATCAATTTGTGCGACATGCATGCCAAATATGCCAATGTGATGCCATCCGGCGAGGTAATCGAACACCTCAACGGCCTCAGCCAGGGCATGTACGACCTGCCCTCTGGTGCCGGTATGGAGCGGGTTGCGGCTGCAGAGTAATCCCTTACCCTCCGTGCCGTATTGGCACGGAGGTCTCGGCCTTTTCGTCAGCCGACAGTGTTCTCGAACATCCTCGATTTCAGTCCAGCCAGGGACGCGGGCTCGCCAGCGGTCCTGACCAAGTTGCGCTCTCGCTTGTCCAGAGGGGCTAAGCCCTCGTTGCGAAGCATTCGCGAGCCTGGCTGATTTCGTGCCCGTGCGCGATCTCGTTGGGCGAGACCGCTCGACCATCGAGATGAACTCCATCATGAAGCTGTTCCGGCCCGCGCCGCTTTTGAGATGATCGAGATTGGCCTTCACGGCCTCGGCGTCAAAGGGCGTGCTATAGAGCCTGTCGGTGCCCCATGCTGCTACAGCTCCCGTCCGTCCTTTCGATATTCAGTTATCCATAAAAAACTGATTGACGGCTAATATTAGCGCCTGTTTAATAGAATTATTACTAATAAGGCCCGCAGGCAATGCGGTGGCGGAGGCGCCTCGGGCATATCCAATCCAATTCGGAAAGCGGCCCGGCCGCTGGCCGCTCCCCGCGCGATGCCGCTTCAGTGCTGGGGCTCTCTCTCAAGCTCTTGGGGGCCGGCCCGATCGTCATTCTTGTGGCGCTCGTCGTCATCCTTAGCCTGACGGTCCCGAACTTCTTCTCGCCCCGCAATATCACCAACATCATGGCCCAGATCGCGGTAATCGCGGTGGTAGCGCTTGGACAGCATCTGGTCATTCTCACCAGGGGGATAGACCTTTCAGTCGGCGCAAACCTGGCGCTTGCGACAGTGTTGGGGGCACTGATGTTCCGCGTCAGCGACAATGCCTTTGTGGTGATGGCAACCATGCTGCTGGCGGGTGCCGCAGTCGGGGCGGTGAATGGCCTCATCTATGTCTATGGACGGCTGCCCCATCCCTTTATCATCACGCTGGCGACGCTTTCGATCGCGCGCGGGCTGTCGCTCGAACTGGCCATCGGTCACACTACGATGCGCGGCATGCCCGAGCTCGTGACAATCATCGGCGGCGGCACAAGCTCCGGTATTCCCAACTCGTTCTTTGTCGTGGCAGCCGTCGCCATTCTCATCTTCGTCATGGCAAAGTTCATGGTCTGGGGACGCTGGATCTATGCCGTAGGCGGCAAGCCGGAAGCGGCCACACGCATGGGCATTCCAGTAAACGGCGTTATTGTCTCAACCTATGTTATTGCAGGCCTCTGCGCTGGTGTCGGCGCGATCCTTCTGTCGGGACGCACGGAGGCAGGTTCGCCGCTTTATGGCAACCTGCTCGAACTCGACACCATTGCGGCGGTGATCATTGGCGGCGCCAGCTTTCTGGGAGGGCGCGGGCATATTGGCCATGCGCTGGTTGGCGCCGTCATGATCGGCGTTATCCGCAACGCGCTCAATCTGCTCAACGTCAACCTCTACTACCAGCTCATCGCCATCGGCGTGATCATCGTGCTGGCCGTGGAATCCGACGTCCTGCGCAACCATCTCGAAGCCCGGATGCGGGTCAAGCAAGCGGGAGCGCATTCGTGACCAGCTCCTCCGCAACACCTGTTCTCGAAGTTCGCGGCGCACAGAAGCGATTTGGCGCTGTTCATGCCCTCAAGGGCGTTGGCCTCAAAGCCTATCGCGGCGAAGTCCTGGCACTGCTGGGTGACAATGGCGCGGGAAAGTCGACACTGATCAAATGCATCAGCGGCGTACATGCTCTGGACGCGGGCGATATCTTGCTGGACGGCGAAAGGGTGTCGCTGCGGACACCAGCCGCCGCCCGCAGCGCGGGCGTCGAGACGGTCTATCAAGACCTCGCGCTCTTCGACAATCTGACACCTGCGCAGAATTTCTACTGTGGCCGGGAAATTTCCTTTCCGCACTGGCTGCCGCGCGGGCTTCGCTTCCTCAGCACCAAAAAGATGGACGACGAGGCGGCCGCGATTATTGACCGATTGAAGGTCAAGCTGCCCAAGTTCGATGCGCAGGTTGCGCTGATGTCGGGGGGGCAGCGTCAGGCCATCGCTGTTGCGCGCGCCACGGTCTTCGCGCGCAAGGTCGTGATCCTTGATGAACCGACAGCGGCACTAGGGCTGCGCGAGTCCCGCAAGGTGCTGGATTTGATTGCCCAGCTCCGTGATGAGGACAACGCGGTCATCCTGATCACCCACAACATGGAACATGTCGTTGAGCTTGCGGACCGCGCCGTCGTGCTGCGACAGGGCTCCAAGGTCGGCGAAGTCATCAATCCGGACCATTCTAACCAGACAGAGCTGGTGTCGATGATTGTCGGAGCGGATTGACACGAGATTCCGGCGGCTTGCCGCCTGGAGTAGAGGCCGCCCTTGCTGCGGCCACAACCGGGAGGACCATTATGAAACTGATCAACCTACTGGGGGCACTGGCGCTTGCTGCGACCATTGCTACTCCAGCCATGTCCCAGGACGTGAAGCTTGGCTTCATCACCAAGTTTCCCGTTCCCTTCTTCGCCAGCATGGAAAACGCGGCAAAGGAATATGCCGCGGCCAATCCTGGGGTGGAGATCATCTACGCCCAAGGCGCTTCTGCGACTGACATCGAGGGCCAGATCGCCATCATCGAATCCATGGTGACCCAAGGCGTGCAGGGCATTGCCATCACGCCGGTCGACCCGACGGTCGCGCCGGCCCTCGACAAGGCAATCGCCGATGGCGTGAAGGTTGTCCTCATGGACAACTCCATTCCCGATTGGGAGAACGGCACTGCCCTGGCCACCACGGATAACTTCAACGCCGGCAAGATTGCTGGCGCCTATCTGAAGTCGGTTCTTACTGCCGGCGATACGCTAGGCATCCTCGAAGGTGTTCCGGGCGTTCCGGCGCTGGACGATCGCGTCAACGGCATGCTGGAAGGTCTTGATGGCTTGGAAGTCAACATCGTCGGCCGCGGCGCGACTAACTGCACCGAAGAGCTGGGCATCAACGTCGCCGAAGACCTGCTGACGGCCAATCCCGACCTCAAGGCCATCTACGCGGCCTGTGGCCCTCCCGCGGCCGGTGCTGCCCGCGCCATTGAAAACGCCGGCATCGCCAATGACGAGATCGTTCTGGTCGGCTTCGACTTCTGCTGCGGTGAAGCAGAAGCCATGACGTCAGGCGTTGAAGACGCCACGGTCGCTCAGTTCCCGACCAAGATGGCCGAGCTGGGCGTCGATGCACTGGTTCGCGCGATACGCGGCGAAGAGGTCCCGACCCTGATCGATTCGGGCGCCGCATTGGTCACCCTCGAGAACATGTCGGAATTCCAGTAATCTCAAATCGGGCCGGCGCCAGAAGCGCCGGCCTTCCTGCCTGTATCCGGGGATCGCACATGAGCACCATTGCCGCCTTGACGGTAACCGAGCCAGGCAAGCTGGTCGTTGAAGAACGGCCCTGGCCAATATGCGGTCCCGGCGAAGTGCTGGTGGCGCCACGTCGTGTTGGCATTTGCGGCACGGACTATCACATCTTCGAAGGCAACCAGCCGTTCCTCCAATATCCACGCGTCATGGGTCATGAACTGGCGGTCGATGTGGTTGAAGCCCCGGAGGGCTCCCGGATCGAGCTTGGTGCGACCTATATCGTCAATCCCTATGTTTCCTGCGGGACATGCGTTGCATGCCGCAAAGGCAAGCCGAATTGCTGCACAAGCATAGCCGTGCTCGGCGTGCATCGTGACGGTGGCATGGCCCGTCTGCTGACGCTGCCTGCCACCAATCTGGTTCCAGCCGATGGCCTTGGTGTAGATGAATGTGCGATGGTGGAATTTCTCGCCATAGGTGCCCACGCGGTACGGCGCGCAGCGGTGTCATCTGATGACAAGGTATTGGTGGTCGGTGCGGGACCAATCGGACTGGGCACGGCGCTTTTTGCAGCGCTGTCCGGTGGTCAGGTTACGGTCATGGACCGGGATCAGCAGCGGCTCGAGGCTGCACAACGCCTGATACCGCGGATCACGCTACTTCTCGCCTCTGACGTCGACAGGCTCAGAGCGGATGCCTCGGAAGGGTTTGACGCAGTCTTCGATGCGACCGGCAGCCGCGCCTCCATCGAAAATGGATTTCAGTTTGTCGCCCATGGCGGCCGCTATGCGCTGGTGAGTATCGTCAAAGGCCACATCAACTTTGTCGATGCCGATTTCCATCGCAAGGAAATGACGCTGCTCGGATGCCGCAACGCGGTCCGGGTAGATTTCGAGCGCGTCATCGCTGCCGTCAAGGCGGGCGATGCCAAGGCGAGGGACTGGATTACCCATCGCACGACGCTTCAGGATGCGACCAGGGACCTGCCCCATTGGGCCGCCAACAAGACCGGTCTCATCAAAGCCATCATCAATATGGACTGATCGACCGTTGGTTTCTCAGGCGGCATGGAACAAGGCGGGCTTTCCGAAGCCGAATACGGGGCCTTGCTCCAGGATCCTTGGCGGCAAGTGCTCAGGCGCCGTTGGGTGCCGTGGAACTGAGCAAGGTTCGACGAGCTGACCTAAGGTGCCGACGGCAAGCTGCTTCGATACGGCGCCTGTCCCGGGACTTCAGGGCCTCGATATAGTCGAGATGCTCGATGATGGCGGCCTCATTGCGTTGCCGCTCGTCCTTCTTGTTCCACTGGTAGTGGTAGTGAAAAACGAAAGTGATGATCTCGTAGAAATCGCCAATGAAGCGGTTGGGCGCTACGCCGTTGACGAAGCGGTGGAACCGGTTGTCGAGATCGGAGAAGTCGTGAAAGCGTTCGTCGATATCATCCAGAAGCTTACGGTGCTGGATTTCAAGCACATCGAGACCCCGCCAGTGTGGGTCAGTCTCGTCCAGCAAGGCGAAGATGGCCGCCGACCGGAGCTCGAACATTTCGCGGATTTCGAAGAGTTCAGAGGCGAACTCCGCGGTAAATCCCATAAACCGCCAGCCCGCGTTTGGGCGCTTTTCAATCAGGCCGAACCGACGGAAGCGATTTAGGAATTCGCGCACGCCATTTGTGGCAACGCCAAACTGGCGGGCCAACTCAAGCTCGTTGATTTGCGATCCCGGGCGCGCATCACCGCGCAGCATCCATTCCAGGAACTGGCGCTCGACCTGCTGTGAAGCCGACAGCGTCTCGGTCTCGGGGAAACCAACCTCCATAGGGGGCACTGCAGCGACCACACGTCCAATGTCGGCTGAGCGCAGGTATTTCTGTTCGGTCAGGCTAAACAGCACCTTGCGCAGGGTCGTGCGGCTTACACCGAGACGGGCGCTGAGTTCGCTCTCGGATGGCAAGGCGGCTCCGACACCCCACTGTGCAAGCAGAGGCAGCATCATATTGAACGTATGTTTGTAAACGGAATCGGTTTTCATCCCTGCTCCGGGAAAGTTTTCCGCACGACCGCCTGTCGACAAATCGGCAACTCAAAAGACTTTACCATCCCGGCAGCCCTGAGCAGTAGCTTTAACCTGCCATGCAGGCGCGCGCACCAGATCGCAAATATATTAGCTCTACTATGCAGAAATTATTCGATCATCCTTCGTCGCATTCCGCAGTATTCGGGACATTCTGGCGACAGCAACTGAGCTGGCTCAGGATCATCTGCCTGTTCCCTGGTCGGACAGGCAGCGGTGGAGTAGTTGGCTCGCCGGCATCGAGGACTATCCAGCGTCGGAGTGGTTGAAATTGTATACGCATTTCCGGCCTGCAACTTTGAGAAGGACGCAACTGCGTTTTCCGCCAGTTTGTCTGGATGTCTTCTATTCCCCAGGCTGACCCCTATGCGCCTTGCCAAGGCCACTATTGAATGCGACAAGCCTTCATACGCGTTTTCAGCCCAAGTCGGCTGCCTTCTGCCGGTCATATCCGGTTCATGGCTCACTGATCCACCTTGCGAACGTTTATGCCCCTCTCGCATGTCGCGGAGGGCAACGCTCGCTTTGCTTCGGCTCCGAGCTCAAAGGATATCCTCATGGCCACCATTAACGGCACCGTCAAATTTTTCAACGCAACCAAGGGTTTTGGCTTCATCACCCCTGATACCGGTGGCAAGGACCACTTCGTCCACATCTCTGCCGTTCAGAACTCGGGTGTGGACGGGCTTTATGAGAACGACAAGCTGACCTATGAGGTCGAGACTGGCCGCGACGGTCGCGAGTCTGCAATCAACCTCAGTCTGCAGAAATAATACCTTGCAGTCTCAGACACTTCTGGACGTACGGACGAGAAGAACCCGCCAGCGAAAGCTCCGGCGGGTTTTTTCGGCTCGCGCTGGGACAGGGTGGCGCGACCGGCCTTCCTCTGCGCCTATGTCAGCAGTCGACCTGCAACTCTCCATATCCGGCGAGCCAGGCGGCATTCGCTGAGCGAACCGTCAGGGTGCAGTTAGTGCCACCCAGTGGTACTGAGCGCCCGACATATGCCGCGCTTCCGTCCGAAAACGAAATGCGCTGCTCGCCCACATCGGCCACGGCAACCCATCCGCTTGTGCCACAGACCGGAAAGATATCGCCGGACGCAACCAGGAATGGGCTGTTCTGCGAGACACAATTGCTGTCGCCTTGTGGCGCCGATTGTTGAGGCGGCGGGCTTGGCTTGGGTACCATGGTCTGCTCGACGATGTCATCGAATTGCGTCTCTTCGAGTGCGGATAGACGCTGCTCCAGAGCGTCCACCGACTCTTCCGGCGTGGTCGACAGAGCCCGTAGATTTGCTTCGAGGCCTGTCAGACGGGATTCGAGCCCCTTCAGCGTCGCATTCAACTCCGACATGGAGGTGGCAGAGGCCGTATATTGCCGGCCATAGAGCTCCAGGCTCAGTTTGAGCTGCGCAATTTCGGAGACCGTTTCCTGCTGAGCGGTCCGTGTGTCGCTGTGGAGCCAGGCCGACACGGCGATAGCGGACACAATGAGGACGCCCGTCGCAATCAGGAGGGGGGATCGACCTCGATCTGTCATGGCCGCGGCCTCTCACAGGTCTGTCTCACGCCATGCGGTGCGGTGGCAGGGATGTGTTCGTGGTGCCGTTCGCGCCTGGGGGCAGGATTGCGGGACATGACTTCCCTTTCTTGGGCGGTTCTGGAGGTCATCAGAAAGAGATTTCAGGGTCGACCCCGCATCATGGATGATGCGGGGCCGAGGACTGGCCAAGGGAGGGTCAGTAGACGTAGATCGTCACACGATTGAAGCTGCGAACGACGGCAAATGCATCCCGTGGGCTGTAGCCGGACCGTGACAGGGCGGATGAGATCGTGGGCGCGGTCATCAGGGACGTTTGCAGTACACCCAGCTTGGGGTGGTTCGACAGCGTTGCTGCAAGCAGACGCCGCTGCGGATCACACAGCTTGATCGGGAACACCTGCACATCGCCTGCGCCGTGCCAATTCGAGATTTCCCGGTTGGTCACCGGTGTCCGGTTGAACAGGGCCAGCGCGGCTTCGGGATCCACCCCAACACACCGCAATGCAGCTGCGCCAGTGCTCGAGGAGCTTCCCGAGCCACCATCGCCGCCGGGTCCACCAGGACCGCCGGGGCCGCCGGGGGCACCAGGACCGCCAGGGCCACCTGGGCCGCCGGGCCCACCAGGACCGCCGGGTCCACCAGATCCGCCAATACCGAGGTCAACGTCAAGGAGGCCGGAACTGCCGCCAACATCGACATCGGCCGTGACCAGCCCGCCGCCCACATTCGCGTCCACGCCAAGAACGCCGCTATCGCCGCCGCTACTGACATTGGCGTCCAGCAGGCCGTCACCCGAGCCACCACCGACATTGGCGTCGAGCACATTGCCGTCGCCGCCACCGAGGCCCACATTGACCAGGCCGCTATCGCCGGCCTCGCCCGAACCTAGCGTTATCAATGCGCCGCTGTCGCTTCCTCCAATGAGCCCCAAAAGAGATCCTGCCGACGCCGACGACGTCAACATCAGGGCAGCGACCAATGCCCCTGTGAGTATTGGGAGAGTTGGTTTCATTTCAGGCCTCCAGTTGAAACTTTTACTTTTACGCGGAAGCACATTCATTGAAGAAAGCCGGCAATTGGCTTCTGAACCTGCGCCACACTGCAACGCTAGGTGCCGTCGGCCCATGGTCACCAGTAACAAACGGTATCATTGGGGGTTCAATGCGGGTCTGGACAGGTTGTCCGGCCTATGACAACTGGCCGGTGCCTGGGATTTTCTGCAAAACGGGTTGGACAGACATGAGTGAACGAGCCGGAAGCAGGTAAAGCCGGTATCAGCCAGCATTGGCCGAAGTGCGTTCCTAATTGCTTGGGGCGGGCGACTCGCTATCGAGCCAGTAAGCCCGGAGCTTGTTCCTGACTGTGCGCAGGGATACGCCAAGCATCCTGGCGGTCCGCGTTCTGTTGCCGCCACAATGACGCAATGTCTGCAGGATGAGATGCCGTTCGACATCCTGCAGTGTCTGGCCCACCAGGCTCCGAGCGGCTCTGCTTGCGCGCTGCGGCGTGTCGGCAGGCGCCTGGCTGGTGAAATGGCCAAGGATGTGATCGATCAGTCGGTCATCGTCCGCCGTGATCACGGTTGTGTCGGACGCTCCCGATGTCTCTATGAAAACGAGCTGTCCGGTTTGTTCGTCAATGGCCACCAGGGCCCGGCTGCCAATGAGCAGGCGTGGCGTCATGTCGGCCTCGACCAGCACGAACTCGGGTGTCTCGCCGGGAAAAGCAGGATCTTCAAACACCTGGATGAGTTCGGCCTGGAGCTGTGCCAGCCGCACGCGCTGCAGCGATATGCGCTCGACCGGCTGGCGCGTCCGCTTGCCGAAAGTGGCAACGCGCACCGTGGGTCCTGAAGCCGCATCGGAGTGGCGCCGGCCAAATACACGCCTTTCGGGATGTAGACCATAAGAACCAAACAGGGACAGTTTTTCAGTCACGGACAACGCCTCCATGCAGTCGTGCAACCTGGATTGGCACCAGACAGCCAAGGCAATGCGGGACTACTGGGCAGGTTCAGCGTGCAGGCTTATGGGCGAGCGGCAAACGTTATAGCCGGTTATGTACGGGGGTTTGCGACGTTTCACGCTCGCTGGGGCTGCATCTCGGCCATCGCGTTCGCGCCGTTCGAGTTAGGCATTGTGCGGGGGCGGCTCGCTGCAAGTCTTGCCGGCCGCCGACACCAGGTTTTCCCGGAAATGCTGGGATGTATTGCCTGCAATGTAACGGTAACGCACTCGATACAACGCCTCGCGATGACAATTGTCTTGATAAAGTTTCCACAGGTTCCGACCTCTGAGTCGGGCGTCTACCAACAAGCAGAATTCAAGAATCGTGCCGTACGTATGAGGTTTTGTACTATACCGTCAATTTTACCAGCGTTTATGGAAAATTTCTATGAACGTCAAAATCATAGATACATCTAGAGCGCGCGAACTATGTATCACGTAACACACGGTTTTTCCGAATATTCCTCCGTGCAGAAAGGGTGGAGCGAGCGAATCCAGCAAAGACTGTCCTGAAATGCGACAAGGCGGCAGCGTGAACGGCGCACCCTGAACCGAAGGCGGCGTAAGATGAGGGGGGAGAGTGACCCAATCGAACCAAGCGATGGAGAATCAAAGTGATATTCTCGATGCGCTAAACAAAATCTGCGCCTCTGAGTATTTCTGCGAGGCGGAGCAAATAAAACGGTTTCTTCGCTACGTCGTGGAAGAGACGCTGGCTGGACGCGCCGACAGGATCAAGTCCTACTCGGTCGCGGTCGAAGCGCTTGGGAAGGACACCGACTTTGACCCGACCCAGGATCCGATCGTCCGGATCACCGCCAATCGTCTGCGGAGTGCCCTGGCCAAATACTACAACGAAACGAGCGACCAGCACCGGGTCGTGATCCGCCTGCCCAAGGGCCACTATTTTCCCGAGTTCGAGTTCCATCAGTTGTCCGCCGATACGCCCGACACGCAGGAACCGCCTGCCTCGCGGCCGCGCAATATATCGCGTACGTCAGGCAGATGGCGCCTGCTGGGATCAGTCCTTTCGGCCGCCGGTCTCATCGCATTGGCACTTGCAATTATGTTCTGGTCCCGCATTTCGGCCGCCGACACCAATGGTGCTCTGGGGCGGGTGTGGATCATCGTGCAGCCATTCGAAACCGGGGGCAGTACCGATGATGACTTCGCACGGGTGCTCAGTGGCCAGGTCATTGCGCAGATGACCCAGTACGACGGTGTCAGCATTATCGATGCGCAGCACGCGCCCAATGAACACAGGTCGGTGGACCAGATCTCGGGCAGCGGCTGGACCGAGAAGCACGTATATTCATTGGCAACCTATGTGCGGCTGGACGATGGCAATGCCTCGGTTCGGTGGTACCTCACGGACATGCACACCAACCAGGTCATGTGGGCCACTGATCGCAGGGTCGACTTTGAAGAAGGAGACGGGGCGGCCGCTGTCGTGCAGTCCATTTCCGCGGAACTGCTTGGACTGGAGGGGGCCATACCGGTCATTCTGGACCGCTCTCAACCCACGGATCTGGAGGACGATGGTGTCTGCATGGCCCGGGCGCAGCGGCACGCCTTTGCGGACGATCTTATGGTGCTCAGCGGTGTGACTGAATGCCTGGAGAGGGTCGTGCGCAATCATCCCCAGAACGGGCATGCCTGGGCGCTGCTGAGCCTGGCCTATCACCGCCAGGGGCGATTTGCAGCATCCCTGGGCGACGACGCGAGCGGGTTCCGCAGGCTTCAGCGGGAGGCGGCAACGACTGCCAGCGCACTCTCACCGGAAACCTTCTTTCCTCATCTGGCGCAACTGGCTGCCGCTTACGACGCCGGGCAGGTCACATTGCTGCAAAATCTCGCGGACCGAATTCTCCTGCGCTATGGCGGTGATCCTCGCCTCAAGGTAATGATCGGAAAGGCGCTGGTTTCGCTTGGCATCACTGAGCGGGGCCTGCACCTGATCGAGACTGGCCTTGAGCAAATACCATCGCTTGGCCCACTCGGTTACACGATGCTGGCTCTAGAGCGCTATGTCGTGGGCGATCTGGAGAAGGCCTTGGACTATGTCGAAGTCCAGGCCTTGCCGAACGATTATCGATACTGGCTGATGAAGACCGTGATCCACGCCAGTATGGGCCAGATGAACGATGCCAGTCTGGCCTGGGCCGCTTTGACGCGCCTGAAACCTGGCTATGCCGACAATGTCTGCCAGGACCTGCGCCACGCCAATATTCACTACACGTACTACAACCGGATCGTGGCGGACCTGAGCATGGTCGTCGCCGATCTTCCCGAGAACTCCTGCAGGTTCCGGTTGCCGCCACAGCAAGAGTTGCTGCCAACCGCGGCCAGCCAGGGGGGCGCCGGTCTTGAAGCCCTCTAGCGGCGCTGTGTTTTCTTGTCACTTGCAGGGAACGGCCGGCACTGGCCGTCCATTGCAGGTTCGCTGCTCTGGGGTTCGGTGTTGACCTGCACGTGCTCCTGTCAGGTCAACCGCTCTCCGGTCTCTTGGCAAAATAGCATGGACTGGTCCGGATCAATGTGAATGGCAATGTCCGCCCCAACGGGCAAGTCCAGGCGCATATGGCGGACGATGGTGATCGTATTGGCGCCCGCTGCCACCTGCACATGCGTATCGGACCCCGTGGGCTCGACACTGCTAATCCTGCCATTGGCGGTGCCGTCGATGATAGCGACATGTTCAGGCCGCGCACCCATGGTGACGTCCCGACCGATATGGGTGCGGGCGGTCTCATTGAGCGGCCAGTCCACCCCTCCCGCGTCGCGCAAAACGATCTGCCCTTCCCGATCGCAGATTGTGCCGTCAATGAGGTTCATCGAAGGCGAACCGATAAAACTGGCCACAAAGCTGTTGGCGGGGTTGTCATAGATGTCGAGCGGCGTCCCGATCTGCTCGATCTTTCCGGCGCGCATGACCACGATACGATCAGCCATGGTCATGGCTTCCATCTGGTCGTGGGTCACATAGATCATGGTGGCATTGAGCCGGGCGTGCAGCGCCTTGATCTCGCCGCGCATCTGGACGCGCAATTTGGCATCGAGGTTCGAAAGCGGTTCGTCGAAGAGGAAGACGGCCGGGTTGCGCACGATGGCACGTCCCATGGCGACGCGCTGACGCTGCCCGCCAGAGAGCTGGCGCGGATAGCGCTCCAGCAGGGGCGCCAGGGCCAGGATGTCGGCGGCGCGGTTCACCTCGGCCTCGATTTCGGCCTTGCTGCGGCGTGAGAGCTTGAGCGAGAAAGCCATGTTGTCGCGCACGGTCATGTGCGGATAAAGCGCATAGGACTGGAACACCATGGCGATGTCGCGCTCTTTGGGCTCCAATTCATTGACCACGCGGTCACCGATGGCGATCTGACCGTCGGTAATGGTCTCAAGCCCGGCAATCATGCGTAGCAAGGTGGATTTGCCGCAGCCCGAGGGGCCGACCAGAACGACGAATTCTCCGTCCCGTGCCGCCAGCGACACGCCGTGCAGGACCTGCATGGCGCCATAGGATTTTACCGCGTTGCGAATAGTTACACTGGCCATGGCGGCCTCCTGTCCTTGGGGGGCTAGCGACCGCCCATGCCTGCATTGAGGGCAATAGAGTTGTAGATGAGCTTCTGCAGCAGAATGGCGAGGATGATACCGGGCAACATGGAGAGGGCAGCGCCGGCCATGATGAAGTTCCACTGCGTACCGGCCTGCGTCTGGAAATAGGTCAGTCCCACCGGCAGGGTGGCATTTTCCGAACCTGTCATCACGATTAGCGGCCACAGGAAGTTGTTCCATTGGCCGATGAATGTGAAGAGCGAGAGCAGGCCTATGGCCGGCGTGGAAAGCGGGACAATGATGCTGAGCAGGATGCGCAGGCGCGAGGCGCCGTCGATCCGGGCAGCTTCTTCAAGCTCCATGGGAATGGAGAGGAAAAACTGCCGCATCAGGAAGGCGCCGAAAGTGCCGAAGGCCACGGGCAGGATGACCCCCTGGAAGGTGTTGACCATGCCCAGGCCGTTCACGATCAGGAACAGCGGGATGATCAGCATGATCGCCGGCACCATCAGTGTGCCGAGATAGGCCATCAGCAATGTGTCACGCCCCGGGAATTTCAATCGTGCGAACGCATAGCCCGACAGACACGAGACGATCACCGTGATGATCGTGACGCTCGTTGAGATGAAGAGGCTGTTGAGAAAGAAGCGGCCGAACGGCAGCTGCGTCCAGGCCTTGGCGAAATTGTCCCATTCGAAGGCGTTGGGCAGGAGACGCACTGGAATCGCCAGCACCTCGGCATTGCTGCGCACCGCATTGCTGACCATCCAGAAGAACGGAAACAGGAAGATCAATGCGACGATAAGCAGGCCGCCATGGTTGAGGATGTCGAGCGCCAGGGAAAGCCGGGATCGGGACTTAGTTGTCATAATGTACCCATTTGCGCTGAAGCCAGAATTGCAGGGCGGTCAAAGCCATGATCATGGCGAACATCACCCAGGCGATGGTGGAGGCGTAGCCCATCTGGAAGTTCTGGAAGCCCCGCTGATAGATGGCGTAGCCCAGCGTCGCGGTCGCGTTGCCCGGCCCGCCGCGGGTCATCACATAGATCTGGTCAAAGACCTGCAATGAGGTGATCGCCGTCATGACTGTGCCAAAAAACAGGGTCGGCGAAATGAGTGGCAACCGGATTTTCCAGAAACGCTGCCAGGCACTGGCGCCGTCTATGCGGGCGGCTTCAAGATAGCTTTGCGGCACCATGTCGAGCGCCGCATTGAACAGCACGGTATTGTAGCCGACCCCAGCCCAGAGAGAGACGATGATGACAGCCTGCATGGCCAGGGTCTGGTCGGTCAGCATGCTGGGAATCTGAACCGACAGCGATCCCATGATGAAGTCGAAGAAGCCACCTGGTGCAAAGATCAGCAGCCAGACGATGGCGACAGCGATGCCCGGGGTGAAGGTCGGGAGGAAAAAGACCACCCGGAACCATCGCTGCCCCATTTTGAGGCTGGAGATCCAGACGGCCAGCCCCAAAGAGATGATGATGTTCAGCACCAGATATTCGACAGTGAAGAAGAGTGTGTTGCGCAGGACGGGCCAGAATTGCGGATCGGCCGTGAAGAGCCGGACATAATTGGATATGCCGATAAACTCAGGCGTACCGAGCAATTTCCAGTTGGTGAAGCTCAGCACCACCGAGGCGATGATGGGCACCACCAGAAACAACACCATGCCGATCAGACCCGGCAGAAGGAAAAAGAAGGCTGTCCTGGCCTCCGCCCGCTCGAGCCGATTGCCCCATCGTGGGCGCGACCGGGTGGTCAGCTCAGTTGCTTGATCGATCGCCGCCATGGGGCTCCTCCCGTCCAGCGAATGATTGGACCCGGCCGATCTGGTAGCCGGCCGGGTTTCGGACCTTAGAAGGGCAATTGGCTCTGGATATCGGCCAATACGGCTTCGGTGGTTGCGTCCCCGTTGAGGGCCAGCGGCATGTACTGGGTGATGAGATTTTCGAACTCGTTCCAATACTCATTGAGGCGGAACGGGGTCGAATGGTCGAACATGTAGGCCAACACTTCGTGGGTGCCGCTCACATCCTTGGCTGCGACGTCATACCAATAGGTCTGTTCAGCAAGCCGGCCCGGCAGGGCACGACCAGCTGAAGCGAGGATCTCGGCGGCCTTGGGGCCGGTCAGCACCTGGAGGGCCTTGTAGGCTTCGTCCTTATGCTGGCTGGTTGCAGAAATGCCCCAGCCCGAGCCAGCGGTAATGAACCGTGAGTCTCCCTCGCCGCGCGGTAGCGGGGCGACGCCCATTTGGAAGTCAACGGCGCCCTGGGTGGAGATCAGCGACCAGGGGCCATCGATATACATGGCCGCATTGCCAGAGGCGAAGCGGCCACTGGCCGAGACCGCCCCCGCCCCCGAGGCGAAGACCGGGGAGGCCTTGTCGACGGCAGTGAGGTCGACAAACTTGCCCACGGCATCGACATAGCCGTCATTGGTCACGGCGAACTCGTTGCCATCATTGAAATATTCAGCGCCGAGGGCCACGGGTCCGGCAATGAAGTCAAAGGCCTGCCCGGCAAAGCCGTAGTTGTCGCCTTCGGTGAGTGCTAGGGCGGCGGACTTGAAATCGTCGAAAGTCCAATCCAGCGCGGGGTCGTCGAGGCCGGCAGCGGCGAATTTGTCGCGATTGTAGAAGACCAGCCAGGGGCCAACGTCGTAGGGCAGCGCATATTGCGTGCCATCATGCGACAGGCCCGCAATGATCGAGGACTCGAACACTGACGTGTCGAAACCGTCAGATGCGAAATGGGGATCCAGCGGTTCAAGGATGGCGTAGAAGCTGGGCATGCGCATGGATTGCATGGCCACCAGATCAGCGATCTGACCCGATGCTGCAAGCACAGGCAGCCGCGTCCAGTAATCGGTCCAACCCGAGATCTGCGGTGTCACGGTGATATGGGGGTATTCCTCGGTCACGAGATCGGCCAGGCTCTGCCACAGCGCGGTGTCGTTTTCGTCGCCCCACATCTGCCAAGTCAGGGTCACCTGTTCCTGGGCTTGTGCGGTGGGAATGAAGGCGCTGCCCGCGAACAACGCGGCAGCCAGTACAGTCGATAGTTTCACGGTAGTCTCTCCTCAGTAACTACGGGTTGATCGACAAATGCGATTTGATCCGGATCGTGCGGTCCGGTTGACGTGCGCGGCCCGTTCAGGTCGCGAGCAACACCTCCAGGTCCCTGACCATGGTGATGAATTCGGCGCGCTGCCGCCGCCAGGCATCGGCATCGCTGCCTGGCTCAAGCATTTGGCTCATGCGCGAAATGAAGTCGGGCGGCAGGCGTTCGAGTTCTGCTGCCATGGGCAGGTTCCAACCGTCGCCGGGGTAGTAGACCCTGTTGAAGGCGAACACGACCTGCAGAATGGCGTTGGCCAGCTTGCCGCTCAGACCGACCAGAAAGACCAGATCGCGGCGTTCGACTTTGCTTTCATAGTGATAATCCTCCGCCCAATAGGCGAGGATTTCGCGATAGTGCCGCAGAACGGTCTGACGCAGGGCCTCTGGGTAGCATGCCAGTTTCGCCTTCCATTCGGCCAGGATCCCGTCGGGGTCGGATACGATCTGCTGGTTGGCCAGATCCGTAGGCAGGTGGTAACCCCAGATGGTCCATTCGAAGCTCTTGTCGACTGGGGCGCCGGCGATCCAGGATGCCAGGTCGCGATGCACGCCGGCATAGGAGCGCATCCAGACCCCGTCCATGCGATAGCCCCTGGCCTCCCAGTGGTGCATGGTCTGTTCGAAGCAGCGCCATTGCGGGGTGGCCTCGATCTCCGGTCCGCGATAGGCATCGGCATAGACGCGAAAATCATAGTCTGACTGCGCATCGGCCCGCCCCTTGCCGCGCGAACCGGCCAGGGCGACGGCGCCTCTGCCATTCTCGGCAAGGTCCGCAATCAGCGGCGCCATCGCGGCGATGAGGTCTGCTTCCCGCGCCATCGGACTCACCTGGCTCGCTGCGTGTTCCACCTCAGTCGTTGAGAATGAGTTCGATGACGGGCGACACCACATCCGGCTTGAGCACCGGAAGTTCCAGCGTCAGCATGCCGTTGCCGACAGCGACACCGATATTGGAATCCACGTCGGCATCCGGGTCGAGCCAGTGCACCTCGCTGGCGTCGTGCAGGAACTGGGCGTATTTGACCTTGCGGCCCAGCCCTTCGATATGGACATGGCGGAACGGCCAGGTCTGCAGGTGCAGATAGAGCCGGTTGCCCTTCTGGGTGAAGCGCGTGCCGCTGGGCGCCTTGAAGGCGGAAGGCCCGGCCCCGTAGATGGCACGTCCATTGAGGTGCAGCCACTTGCCATAGGTCTCTAGGGCGGTGTCGGCACGGGCGTCGAAGGTGCCCCGCGCTGTGGGACCGACATTCATCAAGAGGTTGCCGCCCAGCGCGACCGTATCCACAAGGATATTGATGAGTTGATTGGCATCTTTCCAGGTGGTCTCATCGCGGTGGTAACCCCATGAGCCGGAGAAGGTGTGGCAGACCTCCCAGCGCACGGGCTTGCCGTTGACGGTCGGGGCGACGCGCGGTGTGTATTGCTCGGGTGTTGCCAGGTCCTTGGGGAAATTGCCGTCGGTGGGCAGGTCGAGCCGGTCGCCGACAATGATATTGGGCTGCAGCTTACGGACCAGGCCGATCAGCTCCTCGCTTTCCCAGTCTTTGCGTCCTTTGCCCGGCATGCCGCGATGCTCGCGGTTGGGATAGGAGAAGTCGAACCAGATCACGGAAATCTCGCCAAACCCGGTCAGTAGTTCGGTGACCTGGTTGCGCATATATTCCGCATATTGCCGGACATCGCGGCTCTTGTTCATCTCCAGCGCATCGGGGTGATTGCGCAGCGGATGGATGCCGTCGATCGGGAATTGCGGATGGTGCCAGTCGATCAGCGAGTAGTAGAATCCGACCTTGAGTCCCTCAGCGCGAAACGCTTCGACATAGGGCTTGAGCAGGTCTTTTCCGAAGGGCGTATTGGTGGCCTTGTAGGCGGTGTACTGACTGTCCCAAAGGCAGAAGCCTTCATGGTGCTTGGCAGTCAGCACCACATATTTCATGCCTGCCTCGCGCGCCCGGCGCGCCCATTCCCTGGGGTCGTAGAGATCGGGGTCGAAGTTTTCGAAGTATTTCCGGTAGTCCTCGGGCGATATTTCCTCGCGGTGCTGCACCCATTCGTGCCGCGCTGCCAGTGCGTAAAGGCCGAAATGGATGAACATGCCGAAGCGCCCCTGGGGGAACCAGGCCTTGCCTTCGGTCGTGTCGGCGCTGCCGCCAGTGAAAAGAGCGCTTTCCAATCTATCCTCCCTGCCGATGATCGAACCGGTTCGATAGTTATCCTCGATTCCCTGATGGCAGATGTCAACCCCCTGCAAAAATGCCGCCGTGCGTTCATAATTTCATTGCATGGTTGGCAGCAAATGCTAGGAATAAAACGGAAATTACTAATGAGGGGCGTGCCTCAATCGCCGCAGCGAGGCATAGAAACGGTTCGAGAAGGAGCCGATGGCAACCATTCGAGATGTCGCCAAAATGGCCGAGGTTTCGGTATCGACCGTCTCCCTGGCCTTTAGCAGTCCGGGGCGGGTGAGTGCCCGGACGCTCGAAAAAATCCGCAGGGCCGCAGCGCAGGTCGGCTATGTCGCCGATCCTCTGGCGCAGAGCCTGGCGCGTGGCCGCAGCCGCATGATCGGCTTTGTGGTGGGCAATGTCGGCAACCCGTTCTTTGGCGATATCAGGCGCGAGCTCGAGAACTACGCCCTGGAGCATGAGCATTTCGTGCTGGTCACCGACTCTTCGGGCAAGACCGAGCGCGAACGGGCTCTGGTCGAGCATCTGATCGGGCTCAAGATTGCCGGGCTGGCCCTGGCACCATCAAGTTTTGGCCCTGACTATGTGGACTTCATAAAGTCAATCAAGGTGCCCATGGTGTGCTTTGACCAGAAGGTGGCCGGAATTGAACGCGATTTTGTGGGGTCCGATAATTTTTTGGCTGGCGCAATGCTCACCGAGCATCTGCTGCAATTGGGGCACCGGCGCATCGGCTTCATCGCCGGCCCGCCGCACATGCACACTGCCTCCGAGCGCCATCGCGGCTTCGTCGAGACCATGGCCAGTGCCGGGGTCGAGGTGAATCCCAATTATGTTGTCGACGGACAATTCACCCGTTCTGCAGGTTACGAGGCCGCCATGCGCCTGCTGATCCAGCCGGATCGGCCCACCGCGATCATCGGGGCGAACAACGCCGTGGCGCTGGCCACATTGCAGGCGATGCAGGAGCTGGGCTTTTCCTGCCCCGACGACATTTCATTGGCGATGATCGACAATGTGCAGTGGAGCAGCGTCATTACCCCGCGCATCACCATGGTTGTGCAGGACACGATCCAGCTCGGCAATATCATCGCGCGCCGGCTCCTGCATCGCATCACCAGCCCCGAGGCGGTCCTGGAGCCGGCGCAGGACTTCGTGCTGGCCCCCAAATTTGTGCCAGGCACCTCCTGTCGCAAGGTTTGATGCGAGGGCTGGTGCCGGTGCCGCTACGGCATTGCCGGTCGGGCGGAATCGCACTGCAGGCGACACATGAATTGGCGGGTGACGCAATTTCCGCCTCCTGAAAGTAGTTGGCATTAGATGTGACATGGAGCCAAAGCTTTAACTCTGATTCCCGCCTTTGGCGCTCGCAGTGGATTGTGAGAGCCGGAATTAGGCATCGGTTAACTGGATAGATGACGGAGATGTTTCCGAATGTAGGCAGAAGCCCGTGCGGAGACAGAAATGCGCTTCACCAAGGTCATCATCCTGGCCGCCATGCTGGTGTCCACCAGTTCTGCTGTCCTGGCTCAGGAATGGATCGCCGAGCGCCTGCGGGGCAGGGTGCTGCAACTGGAGGGTGGCTCCTGGACTGCGCTGGAACGTGGCGATGTTGTGCCGGATGGCAGCCGAATAAGAACCCTTGGTGACGGGCGGGTGGAACTGGTGCGTGGGCAGGAACGCATTGCGCTGGCCAGCAACACCGAGATTGCCATTCGCGATGCAGCCGGCCAGAAGATGACCAGCGTGATCCAGATATTGGGGGGCGTCACCATTGAAGCCGAGCGACGCAATGTGCAGCACTTCTCGGTACAGACGCCCGTTCTTGCGGCCGTGGTCAAAGGCACGCAGTTCACGGTGACCTATAGCAATGGCCAGGCCCGTGTCGACGTCGATCGCGGCGTCGTTCAGGTGCAGGACAGCGCCCACAGCATGGTTGCCGACGTCACCCCCGGGCAATCTGCAGCGGCAAGCCGGGCCGAACCGCTCGATGTCAGCGGTCCAGGGGCCGACGCGACCATCTATTTGATTGAAGGTGCAGTTGTACCGGCTGCGGCCAGGGAGGCCGTACTCGGTGGAGTTTTGGACGCAGAAGACGCCCTGGAGGCGGTGCAGGCCCGCGCTGTTCCCGATGTTAGTGCCAATGCCAGCGGGAATGGTAATGGCCCGCCAGAGCACTCGAACGCAGGTGGTAACAGTTCAAGTAATCCTGGGAACAACAGCAATGGGAATGGCAACGCCAGTTCCGCGAACGGTAGTTCGAGCAGCAATGCTGGTCCACCGGCCCATTCCAACGCGGGCGGGAACGGAGGGGGTGGCCCGCCGGAGCATTCTAATGCGGGCGGCAACAGTTCGAATGCCGGAAACAGCGGCAATGGTAATGGCCCTCCCGCGCACTCCAACGCTGGTGGAAATGGCAAGGGGAAGGGGAAGAAAGACGACTAGGCCGCCTTGCAGGTAGCAATGCACCCAAGCGCCGACTGATGCCGCCCCGGTCATGGCGCGGTGCTGTCGTTCAGATCCAACCGCGGGAGCGCCGGGGTTGCTGGGCCCTTCAAACCTGGTGTGGTGGCGCGTTGTTTGGCTGCCTCGACTTCAGAACTTGTAGTTGATACCGGCGCGTACAATCGAGAAACGCTGAGCGATGTCGCGGTTGCCGCTAGGGAGACCGGCATAGGCTTGCCCGCCCAGATCCACATAGAGATATTCGGCTTTAAGCGAGATATTGCTTGTGGCCTGCGCTTCAAGGCCGAGACCCGCGGTCCAGCCAAAGTGATTGGCGGTCTGCGAGGTAACGACGCCGGTGCTTTCCTGTGCCACGCCCCGGCCGAAGGCGAGACCGCCGGTAGCATAGGGCATTACCTGCCCGACCGGAACGCCGGCGCGGACGCGGACGGTGCCGAAGAAATCCGTCTTTGCCTCGAACGTATTACCGCCGCCCAGCGATTCACTATGGCCAATGCTTGCCCATTGCAGATCGGCCTCGCCGCCAAGCACGAATCCGCCCATGTCCATATTGTAGCCGGCCTGAGCGCCCAGGCTCCAGCCAGCAGAGTTATTTTCAGAAGCCGCGCCGACAGCCGGGTCCAAACTGGTGGTGCCCCAGCTGTAGCCGCCGCTCACGCCAGCATAAAAACCGGTCCACTGGGCGGCGCTGGTTCCGCCATAAATGGGTGAGGTGCCCGAATTGCTCCAGCCCAGGTCTGCGGCCTGTGCCGAGGACGAAACTGCCAGGAGGGCGAGAAGGGCAATGGCTGAGTGTCGCATGAGGGCCTCGCAGGTTAAGACATTGGCGACATTTGGCGCCAAAAACTTAACGGCCCGGTAAGGAACAAGGTTAACGGCACGACTTGGTATGCATGGCACCAATACGCTCAGGCTGCGTCGTTTATCAGGCCCTCTGCCATCCCGTACTCGTGCAGCTTGCGATAGAGCGTGGATCGACCAATGCCCAGGGCCCGGGCGACACGCGACATGCGTCCGCCATGGTGCTCGATGGCAAAAGCAATGGCCTCTCGTTCGATGTCTGCAAGCTGCTGCAATTCACCACCGTCAGAGAGGAAGCGGTCGCGCGCTGGCGGCGGTTCGGGGGCCAGGGGCGGGCGGGCCGGCGTTGCGGCATCGATATGCACAGGTTCGCTGAGCTCGACCACTTTTTCGACAGAGCGCAGGGCCTCTTCGCGTCCAGCGGCCTGCGCCAGCACCTGTGGGAAGTCTTGTGTTTCGAGAAAGGCACTGTCGCTGAGCACGATGGCCCGGTAGACGGCGTTTTCGAGCTGACGAACATTGCCCGGCCAGTCGTATTTGCCCAGTAGCTCGGTTACCGCCGGGGAAACGCCCAGCACGCGTTTGCCGGCCTCCGCCGAGAAGCGGGCGATGAAATGGTTTATCAGCGCCGGCAGGTCCTCCAGTCTTTCGCGCAGTGGCGGAACATAGATCGGGAAGACATTGAGCCGGTAGAACAGGTCCTCGCGGAACTCGCCGGACTTGGCCAGGTTCAGCAAGCGCCGGTTGGTCGCCGAGATCAGTCGCACGTTGACCTTCTCTGGCTTGCTGGCCCCCACCGGTTCAATTTCACCCTCCTGGAGGGCGCGAAGCAGTTTCACCTGTGTCTCAAGCGGCAGCTCGCCGACTTCATCGAGAAACAGCGTGCCGCCATGGGCTTCGGCAAATTTGCCGAGCTGATCGGCATGGGCGCCGGTAAAGGCACCCTTCTTGTGACCAAAGAGTACCGATTCCACCAGATTGGGGGGGATCGCGCCGCAATTGACCGTGACGAAGGGCTTTCCGGCACGATCACCCGTGCCCTGAATAATGCGCGCGATCAACTCCTTGCCCGTACCGGACTCGCCTTCGATCAAGACAGGGATATTGCTTTTGGCGGCCTTGGCGCTCAGCGTTATCACCCGCGCCATGGCCGGCGCCGCAGCGATCATGTCCCGTTTGGTGAAGGTGCCTGACTTGCGGGCGTGCTCAGCGCGAATGGCGGCCTCGAGCGCGTCCAGTTTCATGGCATTGCGCAGGGAGATGACGAGGCGCTCGGGAGCAACAGGCTTGACGAAATAGTCCGCCGCGCCCTGGCGCATGGCCGAGATGACCGTTTCGAGCGAGGCATTGGCGGTCTGGATGATGACAGGGGTGGTGATCCCCTCCTTGCGCATGGCTTCCATCACGCCCATGCCGTCGAGATCCGGCATCACGAGATCGAGGATCATGGCGCCCAGCTGGGGGTCTTCGCGCAGGATCGTCAGGGCCTGTTCGCCACCGGTCGCAGTGATCGGCTTGAAACCGGCACGGTTGGCTACTTCCGAGGTCAACCGCAATTGTACCGGATCATCGTCCACGACCAGAACACGCGTCATATTCACCCCAAAAAACTATCCTGTCCGGCACGAATCGTGTGTGCCGTTTTGGGAATGACGATGCCGCCGGCGTCTTAAGAGGATGTTAATCCTAGCAAATTGGCACTGGTCCGCGATAGAAAAAGGGCCGCGGCATGATGCCGTGACCCTCCAGAGCATTTGACGATGTAACGGATGCCGCCTTATTGCCGCGTGGCGCTCTGGAGCTTGAAAAGTTCGTCCTTCACTTCGAGTTTTTTGCGCTTCAGTGCCGAAACCATAAGGTCGTCGGCGAGCCGGTTCTGGGATTCTGTCTGGATCATCCGATCCAGTTCCTGGTGGCGGCGTTCAAGCGCTGCGATGTGGCCTTCAGTCGTCATAACAACTCCTTTCAGCGTGTTGGACGAAGGCATCGTCACAAATATTTCATCCTTTGTCGACGCCGTTTCCGGCGGGGCTGGAAATCAGGTGCAAAACTTGTCGTGATCGGTTAACCAAGGCTGAGAAATGGCGCCTGAAATGTCCGGTACACCATGCTGTCGCTGACCAAGGAACAGGAAACCCAGTTGGGGATCGAACTGGCTACAAAACGCCAGGAACACGCCGATCTCGACGCGGCGATCCATACCTTGAGCCAGTCGCAACTGGCCGATCGCATGCTCATTCAGCGCCTCAAGAAGCGCAAGCTTTCGCTCAAGGACAGGATTGTCCAGCTCGAGAACATTCTGCTGCCAGACATCATCGCCTAGGGGCCTGTGCGCCTTGAGTTGTGGCAGGAATTGGGCTAATTGCGCGCTTTGCGGAGCGGCACGGGGGAATCGCCATGCTCAAGCCACCGGTCGCCATTGTCATGGGGAGCCAGTCCGACTGGCCCACTATGCGGCTGGCTGCTGAAACCCTCGAAACTCTCGAAGTCGAGTATGAAGCGCGCATCGTTTCGGCGCATCGTACGCCTGAGCGGATGGTGGACTTTGCTACCAATGCGCGTGACGAGGGTATCAAGGTCATCATTGCCGGGGCCGGCGGTGCCGCCCATCTGCCGGGTATGATTGCGGCCATGACGACGCTGCCTGTTTTCGGCGTTCCCGTACGGTCCAAGGCGCTCAGTGGTATGGACAGCCTCTATTCCATCGTGCAGATGCCCGGCGGTGTCCCGGTAGGCACGCTGGCCATCGGTGAACCTGGTGCCATCAATGCGGCATTGCTGGCTGCCTCTGTCCTGGCGCTCAGCGATGATGCGCTGGCCGACCGGCTCGATGCGCATCGCGCCCGCCAGACCCAGTCCGTGCCCCAGTTCCCGTCCGACCTCGAGTAGTGCCTTGACCGACAAATCAACCATTCTTGTCCCTGGCTCCACTATTGGCATTCTGGGCGGGGGACAGCTTGGTCGCATGCTGGCGCTTGCTGCGGCAAAACTTGGCCTTAAGAGCCACATCTACTGCCCCGACCCGCACAGCCCTGCCTTTGACGTGACACCTTTGAAGACGGTTGCCGCCTATGACGATGTCGAGGCGCTCAAGGCCTTCGCAGCCCAGGTGGACGTTGTCACCTATGAGTTCGAGAATGTTCCGGCATCGACTGCCGAGGTACTGGCAGGGTTGAAGCCGCTGCATCCCGGCGCCAATGCTTTGGCGATTTCTCAAGACAGGCTGGCGGAAAAAAGCTTTCTTACCTCCAAGAACATCCCTGTGGCGCCCCATCGTGCCGTGCATGACCGCGATGAACTGCACCAGGCCGTGGCTGAGCTTGGCCTGCCGGCCGTGCTCAAGACCACGCGGCTGGGCTATGACGGCAAGGGCCAGCGCGTGCTCCGCGAACCTGGCGACGCCGACGCGGCTTTTGCCGAACTGGCTCCCCACCCCCTGGTGCTTGAAGGTTTTGTGCCCTTCGAGAAAGAAATCTCGGTCGTGGTGGCGCGCGGGGCAGACGGCACGGTGCGGGCCTTCGATGCTGCCGAGAACATCCATCGGCATCACATCTTGTACACCTCAACCGTCCCGGCCGATATTCCGCCCGGGGTGGCCAAGCATGCCGCCATGTTGGCGAAGGTGATCGTGGTGGCACTCGACTATGTGGGGGTGCTGGGGGTCGAATTCTTCGTAGTTCCGGGTGAGGACCGAACCAGCCTGCTGGTCAATGAGATCGCGCCGCGCGTTCACAATTCCGGGCACTGGACCGAGGCGGTATGTCTCACCGACCAGTTCGAGCAGCACATTCGCGCCATTGCGGGCTGGCCACTGGGCGATCCGCAGCGCATGGCCGATGTGGTGATGCAGAATCTGGTCGGAGACGAAGTCGAGATGGTGCCCAATGGGCTCGATGGCGATACCCAGCCGCATCTTTACGGCAAGGCCGAAGCCCGGCCGGGCCGAAAGATGGGGCATATCAACCGGATCGTACGGGGCTAGCGCGCCAGCCAGCCCCGCATCGCCTCGACCACCGGACCTGGATTTTCCATGGTCGGCAGATGGCCCGCGTCAGGAAAGGTCACCAGTTCCGCATTGGGAATGAGCGTGGCCATTTCCTGGGACATTTCGGGCGGGATCAGCTTGTCGAGAGCGCCGACGCCGACCAGTGTCGGCGCGCTGATTGCCGAGAGATGGGGCACTGAATCGATGCGACCCAGAATCGCCTTTTGCTGGCGCACATAGACATCGGGCCCGACGCGCTCGGACATAGCCTGCACCTCTTCGGCCAGCGTGGTGCCCAGATGGTGCGGGGCGACCAGAGTTGGCAGGAGCCCCCGCGAAACGCCGATGAACTTGCCCTGGCCGATCATCTCGATGCCCTTGCGGCGGGTTTCGCGGCGCTCTTCGGTATCGGCGCGGGCCGAAGTATCGAGCAAAGCGAGATGAGTGATGCGTTCGGGCGCCTGGCGCATGATTTCGAGCGCCACATAGCCGCCCATTGAAAGGCCGGCCAGGGCAAATTGGGGAGGAGCGGCCTGCAGCGTCCGAGCCGCCATGGCTCCGATTGTGTCATCGAGCCTGAGATCGGCCACCATGGGCGCGATCCGGTCGGACAGGCCGTCTATGACGTCGCGCCACAATCTTGCATCGCAGATCAGGCCTGGCAGGAAGACGACGGGTTGGTACATGTTGCCTCCTTGGATGCATTTCTGGCCTAGCCGGATTGCGCCAGAGCAGCAAGATACCAGCAATTTTCGTCGTGCCGAGTGTGGACAGGCCGTCAATGTTGAGCTATAGAGCGCGCCACGGTGACCGGCTCCGCTGGTCGGCGGGGTGGTTTATTGAGCCATGTCGCTTCAATCCAAACAGTTTGCAAAAGCTTTGAAAGGGCGGTTGACCTTTGCAAGTAGTCGTTCGCGATAACAATGTTGACCAGGCGCTGCGCGCACTGAAGAAGAAGCTGCAGCGCGAAGGTGTCTTCCGCGAGATGAAGCTGCGCAACTATTATGAGAAGCCCTCTGAAAAGAAGGCTCGCCAGAAGGCTGAAGCCGTACGCCGCGCGCGCAAGCTGGCCCGCAAGCGCGCCCAGCGCGAGGGCGGTATCGTCGCCGCTGGCCGCGGCTAAGCGCCAATAGCGATCTGCATTTTTGAACGCCGTCCTCTGGGGCGGCGTTTTTTATTGGCCCGGATAGAGGCGCCGATGCCAGAGCGCGATGAGGATGGCCAGCAGGGCCAATGCTGGCAACACTGACACCAGGGCTGTGCGCGCATCGGGAAACAGTGCAATGGCCAGAACAGAAGCAACAAATCCTCCGCCCATCTGGAAGAAACCGGTTAGTGCACCCGCCGCACCAGCGATGTGACCATGGCGTGCCATGGCGCTGGCCGTTGCGCTGGGGCCGATAGCCGCCAGGGCGAGCATCCACAAGCTCACGGGTCCCATTGTGGCCAGCACCGAATCGGGAAAGAGCCGGGGGCTGATCGCGAAGCCCAGCCCGCCTAGTCCGAGAAAACCCAGTCCCAACAGAATGAGCGCCGGACCGTCCAGCTTTCTGGCCAGCCGCCCGGCGACGATATTGCCAGCGATGAAGGACCCGGTCTGGATCAGCATGGCCAAGGCGAAGCCGAATGGTGTCAGGCCGATCTGACCCATGAGAACAAATGGGAGAAGCGCTGCAAATCCGTAGAACCCGCCAAATGCCAGGGCAAGTACCAACGAGGGCATGACAAAGTCGGGGGCGGCAAGCAATCGGCCATAGTTGGCGAGCACGCGGCCAGGGTGCAGCGGCACGCGGGCCTGAACCTGCAGGGTTTCGCGGGCGCCGAAGCCCAGCGTGGCGATGATGGCCATGCCAGCGCCTGCCATGACGAGGAACATCATGTGCCAGGATCCGGCAAGCATGATCAGGCTTCCAATGGTCGGTGCGACCGCCGGGGCGATCGTCAGGATCAGGTTGATCATGGTCAGGATGCGGATGGCCTCCATGCCCACGAACTGGTCGCGCACCATGGCGCGGGACAAGGCAACACCCGCAGAGACGCCCAGGCCCTGCAGCAAACGCCCCATCAGGAGCATTTCAAGCGTTGGCGCCAGGGCGCAGGCCAGCGAGCCAAGAACGTAAATGGCAAAAAAAGCCACACCGACCCAGCGTCGCCCGAAGCGGTCCGACAGTGGCCCACACGCAAGTTGGGCGGTGGCGAAGGCGGCAAAATAGATTGTCATGGTCAGCTTGCCGCCCGCATCGCTGGCGCCGAGATCGGTCACAATGGACGGTAATGCAGGGCCATAAAGGGTCAGGCTGAGGGGACCCGTGGAGACCATCAGCCCGCCAATGATGGCAGTGCGCCGGGCCGACATGCCCAGCAGGTGTGGAGAGGTCATTGGGTCAGCGCGCTGCCGAAAAAGGCTTCCGCTCGATCCCAGATGCCGGCATCCCAGAGGTCTGAATGATCGGCGCCCTCGACAATCCAGAGGTCATGGGGATTGGGCGCGCGTGCGAAGAGGCGCTCGCCATTGCTGACATCAATGGTCCTATCCGCCGTACCATGGGCCACCAGGACCGGTTCGCTGACACCTTCGATCCAAAGGTCATTGCGGAACTGGTCCTGCATGACCAGGGAAACCGGCAGGATGGGATACCGTTCAGCCGCGACGTTGACGGCCGAGAGAAACGGGGTTTCGAGCAGCAAGGCGGCCGCAGCCCGTTCCTTTGCGACATAGGTTGCCGGCCCCGACCCCAGCGAGCGGCCCCAGATCAGGATCGGGGCGTCAGTCTCGGCGTCCAGCCAGTCATATGCAGCCAGTGCATCGGCCAGGATGTTGGCTTCGGAGATTTCGCCAGGCGAGGCAGGAAAGCCGCGATAGTCAAAGGCGAGGAATCCGTAGCCATCGGTAACAAAGCGCTCATAGCGCTCATGCTCTTCGGAGAAACTCTTGGAGTTTCCCTTGTAGTAGAGGATGACTGGCATGCCAGGGCGCGCCGGTCGGTACCATCCGCTGACGACGCCGCCATCACTGCCGATGACAACGTCGCGTGCCCCGACAAGGGCCGTATTACCCAAGGCCAAAACTTCGCCCTGTGCGCTATACTGCAGCGCTCGCTGGTTGACATACATGTAGCCGACCACCCCCGTATACCCGGCGACCAGAAGGACAAGCAGGGCGAGCAGTACGCGGCGAAGCAATTTCAACTGTCTGGTCCCAGATGAGGTGATTTGCGGCCACTATAGCAGGCCGCGAGGTCTTGTCAGAGCTCGGAAAGGATCTTGTCGAGAGCCTGGGCAAAGACCTCGTCCGGCTGAGCCCCGGAGAGGGCATATTTGCCACCGAAGACGAAGAAGGGTACGCCACGAATTCCCTGCTCGGCGGCACTGGTTGCCAGTTGCGCGGTTACAGCCAATTCATGCTCATCATTGATCGCGTCGAGCGCATCGCCACGATCCCAGCCATGCTCGACCGCAATATCCGCCAGCGTGTTGTCATCATTGATCTGGCGGTGAGACAGGAAATAGGCCCCTGCAATGGCATTGGCCAACTCGTGTTGATTGCCATTGGCCTTGGAAAGGCGGGTCAGCGTGTGTGCCTTGGCGGTGTTGAACATGCGCGGCTGCTTGCTGAGGTCGAGCGTGATGCCGGCTTTTGCCGCTTCGCTCTCGACCCGCGCCCACATTTCGGCAGGATCGCGCCCATATTTCTGGCGAAGCATTTCACCCACGTCCACGCCCTCGGGTGGCACGGAAGGGTCGAGATAGAAGGGGTGGTTCTCGATCTCCACCTCGATGTCCGCGGGGAGCCGCGCAGTGGCCTGATCCAGTCGTTCCGAGCCGACCAGGCACCAGGGGCACACCACATCGGTAAAGACATCGATCTTGAGCAGCTTGGTCATTGCGGTCTCCGCGAAACTATTCTCCCGCCCAGATGGCGGTCTGGACGGGAGCTGGCAAGAGGGTACTTCGAGGTAACTGGTCAGGCCGGGGCCTGTGCGTTGCCATGGTGCAGGAGTGCAAAGGGTGGGCTATAGGCAGCGGCCAAGGTCAGGCCCAGCGCAGCACTCAATCCGGTCAGGGCAAGTGTAGGCGCTATCAAGCAACCTGCCAGACGAGATGTGGCGCCGACGCGGATCAATGTCGCCAGCGTGAAAAGCCACAGCGCCGTACAGGCCAGACCCAATTGAAGCGCATCGAGCAGAGGTGTGACGAAAGGGAGAACGGCATAGAGCGAGATGAGTGAAACAAGCCAGAACGTTTCCGAGCCCGCGCGGCCGCGCTCGGTCAGTGCCCAAAAGGCCGCCCCGAGAAGACCAAGCTGAACAAGATGTATGACGGCGCCGCCGGAGTGCGACAAGCCGAATGGGGAGAAGAATACGGGCATCCCGCCAAGTGCCGCTACGCCGAGATTCATCAGCCCAAACAGTCCGAGCGGCAGGCTGGTGCAGACGGCCAGACGCGCAACACCCTGCAGGGACATGGTGGACTGCAAAGCCTTGCCAGTGGCGTGGTCGAACAATGCTGTGGTGGCCATTTGTGCGGCTCCCAATGGGCGGATCGTGAACAATCAATGGCCGGCGGAGTGAAAGGGTTCCGTTTACGTCAAGCAGGAGGCTTGGCAGGCTCCTCTTGAAGGCGCCTGCCAAGCCCCGTATTCCGGGGGTCTCGAGTGGAGGAAATGGCCATGAACAGCGTCGAGCACAATGAACGGATCGAGGCGCTGGAGATGCGTGTCGCCTATCAGGACCAGACCATTGAAGAGCTCAATGCTGCGCTTACAGCACAGTGGGACACGATAGATGTGCTGGCAAAAAAGCTGGCAATGCTTGAGGAGCAGGTGCGCTCCGGCAGCTATATCGCCGATCCGGCGACTGAAAAGCCCCCGCCGCACTACTGAGCCCCCTGGGGTTTTAGTTGAAGGCAAGCACGGCGCAGAAGATTGTGCCAATCAGGGCCATCCGGGTCAGCATGCCGAAGACTCTGGGCGGGATGGCCTTGCCTAACGGCGTTAGGCTAGACCCCAGGCTCAGGATGATGACGGCTACACAAACCATTTTGGCAGCGAACCAGGGATTGGCCCAGAGCCCCGAATCGTAGCGAATGGCCACCATCAGCACGCCGGAAATGACCAGTATGAGCAGGCTGAGGCGGGCATTCAGGCTCAATTGGCGGGTCAGTGGCCCCAGGGTGGCACGCCCTTCCGCCCCCAGGGACAACATGCGCGGCACCAAAGCCGGCATGATGATGTTGGTGGCGGCGGCGAACAGCAATGCGCCAATGTGAATGAAAAGCAGCAGGCGGAAAATATCGTCCATCTCTGGTCCCCTTGAAGCCGGCTGGACGCCAGCTTGAGATTGATAAGACGCCTTGCTACAACCTCAACATTAGTTGAGGTCAAGCGCAATGTTGAACAGCCTGTTGAGTGTGGGCGAAGTGGCCCGCAGGGCAGGGGTCGCCGTGTCGGCTCTGCATTTCTACGAACGCAAAGGCTTGATCGAGTCCGTGCGGACCGAGGGCAATCAGCGGCGTTATGAGCGCAGCGTGCTGCGTCGCGTGGCCATTATTCAAGTCGCGCAAAACGTTGGCCTGTCGCTCGAAGAAATCCGTCTGGCCATGGCCGACCTTCCAAGGAGCAAGGCTCCTTCCATGCAGGACTGGGAGCGGATGTCGGCCGTTTGGCGCGACGCCCTGAATACCCGCATCGGCCAATTGAAGCGGTTGCGCGATGGGCTTTCGAGCTGCATTGGCTGTGGTTGCCTGTCCACCGATACATGCCCCATGCGCAACCCTTCGGATCGGTTGGGTCGCAGCGGTCACACTGGTGCGCAGCTTCTCGTCAGGGGGCAATAGTCCCGTCAGGACCTTTCCAGCCCGACGGCATTGCGGAAAGCCTCGATATGATTCGCAGGGGTGGCGCCTTCGGGCGCCGTATCCGTCCAGTAGAAATTGTGGGTGAAGAGGCGCCAACCCAGTCGCCCCCAAGTGATTTCGACCTTGCAGTCACAGATAGCTGGACCAAACAGCTCGGAACCTGCCAGCGGACCGGAAATCGCATCACCCAGTAGGAAGAGGGGCGACTTGACGCGGTCATAAAGGTTGGTCCAGCGCACGACGGAGAACACGGCCGCATGGTGAGCGACCGAGCCCTTTTGTGGGTCGGGATAGATGGTGCCGCGCGTCTCGTCATAAGGTTGCGGCGGCGCTGTGGGCAGCACGCGTTCGGTCTTCATTCGGGAGAAGTCGGCGCTGCCGTCGGTGACGAGAAACTCGGCGCTGGATAGCGGTGAGCCAAGGGTGATCAGATCAGATATCTTCCAGCCCGAGCCTCCTCCGTCGCCTGCCGCCGCCTTCTGATTGCGCAACGCCTGGTATGTCTTCCATTGCAGATCCTGGTACTGCTGAATTTGTTCGGTGCTCCACATCGCGGCCTTGGCTTGGGCCACGAATTGGTCAAGCGCGGCGAAGGCATCGAGCGCTTGCGGAGCGGGTGGATTGTCCTTGGTCGGCCCGACTTCGCGCCAGAGAATATGGAGCAGGTCATAGGCCAGAACCGAGCCCAGTGAATGGGCGACCACCACGATACGGTCATATTCAGGGTCTTCGTGCAGCGCCTTGAGCAGCGCCAGCCCCCGATTCCTGACGCCCTGGCGGGATTGCACCGTCTCGGTCTGGGCCGACAGGTAGCTGGCGGCATCGCCGAAATAGGGCAGCAGCAGCGTGCCGGCCAGATAGGCAAGGGTGCCCAGCAGCATCAGATTGGCAACATGGCCATTCCAGCCGAAACTGTCGAGGATGCCGATAGCCACCGCAAGAATCAGAAACTGTCTGGGTAGCCGCTTGATGAAGGCCAGTGGCCCGAAGAATTTTGGCAGCAGGATCAAGGCCAGCGCCATAATGCTGATCAAATGTCCGCGCCAGGCATCGGGCGAGACGAAATGCTCATACCAATAGGTATCCAGAATCTGGGGCAGGGCCAGGATGGCGCCCAGAGCGCTCAGTGTGGCCAGGACCGTTAGCATCCAGAACACAGCCCAGGGCCAGCGCATATGCTGGGGAACGTGGGCGGGATCAATCCACAACAGTCGCCGGATCCAGCGCCAGAGATTGCGGACCGGCGTGGCGTTCAGCAGATCGGCATAGTAGAGCTCGAAGAAATCGGTACGGCGTCCATTATGCTCGGGTGTGGTGATGCGCTGGAGTTCATAGAGACCGCTCTTGTCGTCAGGGACGATCCAGATGGGGCGGGGTCGCGGATAGGTTTCGCCGGGTGTATCGAGCTGTGGATTATCCTGCCAGAGTGCCGCGACGAAATCGCGGATGGTTCCCATGGGACGCTGTTCGCCCTGGCCGTGGACAATGACGATGGCCTGGCGCTTGATCGGCTCTGGTCCTGCCGTGTGCTTTCTTGGTGCTCTTGCCATGGTCCCCTCCCCAATGGGGGAAGACTAGGCCAAGCGCGCTGGCAAGGAAACGGCTTCTAGCTTGCGGTGGTGACCGCGAGCCAGGCGGCTATGCCGATCAGAAGCAGGGCAAAGACCCAACCCATGGCACGGCGGCGCTCCGGAAGGGTCAGCATGGGTTGCACACTGCCGGCGAGCAGGACAACGCCGGCATGGACTCCAGTGGCAATCACGACATAGGCGATAGCGAACAGCATGGCCTCCTGAACCGTGGTTGTGGTGAGAAAGCTGGGCATGACGGTGATGTAGAAAAGTGCGGCCTTGGGATTGAGCAAGTTGGTGATCAGCCCGCGGCGGAAATAGCGCCAATTGCTCCCTTCAGGGTCGAGAGGGGCAATCGGCTTGCGCGAGTCGCTCCAGGCTTCCCAGGCAAGATAGAGAAGGTAGGCAACGCCGGCCCAGCGCAGGCTTTGGTAGAGCCAGGGCTGTTCGAGCACGAGGGCGCCGAGGCCAAGGACAGCGAGAAGACCGAGCAGTGTCAGCCCGAGCGCGACACCGGCTACGCCGGCCAGTCCGGATCGCGGGCCGCGGTTGGCAGCCAGGATCGCGAGATAGGCCATATTGGGGCCGGGTGTCAGCTCGATGAGCAGGCTCGCGACCGCGAATGAAAAAAGCGCGGCACTCATGGCCGCGCTTTCCAGAATATTGATCCGCGCTTCTTCATGACGGTCTCCCTGGCCCGCCATTCGAGCAAGCCACTCGACCATAGGTCTCCTGGCCTTCTCGCCTCCAGTCAAGCCACTGGCTTAACTGGCCCTTTGGGACGGCTCGAAGTCATTGCCCCCATGACCCAATTCCCTCCACGGGAGGGATTTGCCCTAGGGAACTGTCAGTGGCCAAAGGCCTTTACAATGTCCTCGGTGACCTTCTTGGCGTCGCCGAACAGCATCATGGTGTTGTCGCGGAAGAACAATTCGTTCTGCACACCCGCATAACCGGCCGCCATGCCCCGCTTGATGAACAGCACGGTGCCGGCGTCCTCGACGTTGAGGACAGGCATGCCGTAGATGGGCGAGGTCTTGTCGGTCTTGGCCGAGGGGTTGGTGACGTCATTGGCGCCGATGACGAAGGCGATGTCCGACTGGGCGAACTCGGAATTTATGTCTTCGAGTTCAAATACTTCGTCATAGGGCACATTGGCTTCGGCGAGCAGCACGTTCATATGCCCGGGCATGCGACCGGCCACAGGGTGAATGGCATATTTAACCTCGACGCCTTCGGCCTTGAGCAGGTCGGCCATCTCGCGTAGTGCGTGCTGAGCCTGGGCCACGGCCATGCCATAGCCGGGGACGATGATGACCTTGCCGGCATTTTTCATCAGGAAGGCTGCGTCGTCGGCGGCGCCCTGCTTGACCGGGCGGTCGTCTTCCGCACCCGAGGCGGCGCTGGACGTGTCGCCCCCGAACCCACCCAGGATCACCGAGATGAACGAGCGATTCATTGCCCGGCACATGATGTAGGAGAGGATTGCACCCGAGGAGCCGACCAGGGCGCCGGTGATGATGAGCGCGGTATTGCCCAGGGTGAAACCGATGCCCGCAGCCGCCCAGCCCGAATAGGAATTGAGCATGGAGACCACGACGGGCATGTCCGCGCCACCGATGGGGATGATCATCAGCCCGCCCAAGACGAGGGCGAGGATGGTGATCAGCCAAAAGAGCCAGGGATTGCCCGTGACGGTGAAAGCCCAGACCAGCAGAACAATGGCCACGCCCATGGCAATGTGGATCAGGTGGCGCATTGGCAGAATGATCGGCTTGCCGCTCATATTGCCGTTGAGCTTGGCAAAGGCGATGACCGAGCCGGTGAAAGTGAAGGCGCCGATGGCGGTGCCGATCGACATTTCCACCAGGGCCTGGGCGTGGACGTGGTCCAGCGTGCCGATGCCGAAGGCTTCGGGGGCATAAAGCGCCGCTGCGGCCACAAAGACCGCGGCCAGACCCACCAGCGAGTGGAAGGCGGCAACCAGCTGCGGCATGTCGGTCATCTTGACCGAGCGGGCGATATAGGCGCCGATGCCGCCGCCGAGGGCGAGGCCAGCGATGATGAGCAGCCAGCTCATGAAGTCGCTGGGCGCGGCCACCATCAGCGTGGTGACCACGGCGATGCCCATACCGATCATGCCAAAAAGATTGCCCTGGCGTGAGGAGGACGGGTGGGAAAGGCCGCGCAGGGCCAGGATGAAGAGAACGCCCGAGACCAGGTAGAGAAGGGCGGCGATATTAGCGTCGATCATTTCGATCAGCCCTTCTTCTTGTACATGGCCAGCATGCGCTGGGTCACGAGGAACCCGCCGAAGATGTTCACGCTTGCGAACACCAGGGCGATGAAGCCGAAGAGTTTCGATACCCAGCTGGCGTCATTGGCCAGTTGCACGCCCACGGCGAGCAGGGCGCCCACCACGATCACCGAGGAAATGGCGTTGGTGACGCTCATCAGCGGGGTATGCAGGGCCGGGGTGACGCTCCAGACCACGAAATAGCCCACGAAGATCGCCAGCACGAAAATGGCGAGGCGGAAGGTGAAGGGGTCGATGGCGCCGCCGATGGCCCCATGGGCCACGGCTGCACCGACATCGGCGATGTGTTCGGCCGTCGTTTCCATTTACTTGTCTCCTCCCTTGGGGGCGGCAGGCTTCTTTGCTGCCGGCTTTCTGGCAGCAGGTTTCTTGGCAGGAGGCGCCTTGGCCGGTGCATCGGCCTGCGGATGGGCTTCGGGTGCAGCCGCAGCCTTCGCAGCTGGCTTCCTCGCTGGGGTCTTGCGAGCCGGCTTGGCTTCGGGGTCGTGTGCTATGTCACCCTTGGGCGCGGCAGCGCTCTTTGTGGCAGCAGACTTGGCCGCGGCAGATTTGGCGGCAGCAGGTTTGCGGGCTGCCAGCTTCTTTGCTGCAGGGGCCTTGGCTTCCGGATCGTGGGCGGTGTCTGCCTTGGCCGGAGCTTTCTTTGCCGGAGCTTTTCTCGCCGGCGCGGGCTTGGCCTCGGGATCGTGTGCAACGTCGGCGGGTGCTGCTGCGGCAGGTGCAAAATTGGGATGCACCACAGCGCCGTCGCGCGTCAGGACGGTCGCCTTGACCAGTTCGTCATCCCAGTTGATGGCGAGCTTTTTCTCCTTCTTGTCGACCAGAGTGTCGATAAAGGAAAGCAGGTTGCGCGCGTAAAGCTGGCTGGCAGTGGTGGGAATGCGTCCGGCCAGATTGGTGTAGCCGATGATGGTCACGCCTTTATGGACGATAACCTTGCCCGGCTGGGTCAGCTCGACATTGCCGCCACGTTCGGCAGCAAGATCGACGATCACCGAACCTGGCGCCATGCTCTCGACCATGGCCTTGGTGACCAGCTTGGGTGCAGGCCGGCCCGGAATGAGTGCTGTGGTGAAGACCATGTCCTGCTTGGAGATGTGGCCGGCGACCAGCTCCGCCTGGGCGGCCTGTTCTTCCTTGGTCAATTCGCGGGCGTAACCACCCGTGCCGGAGGCGTCCTTGAGGGCGTCCGTCATAATGAACTTGGCGCCCAGAGATTCCACCTGCTCGCCAGCGGCGGCGCGCACGTCGGTGGCCGAAACCACCGCGCCGAGGCGTTTGGCGGTGGCGATGGCCTGCAGGCCCGCAACGCCCGCCCCCATGACAAAGGCCTTGGCCGGGCGGACTGTTCCAGCGGCGGTCATCATCATGGGCATGGCGCGGTCAAAGACCGCAGCGGCTTCCACCACGGCCTGATAGCCGGCCAGGTTCGCCTGGGAGGAGAGGATATCCATGACCTGTGCGCGGGTGATGCGCGGCATGAATTCCATAGAGACGGCCGCCACGCCTGCCTTGGCGAGGGCGGCGACGTCCTTTTCATTGCCGTAAGGGTCAAGTGCACCGATGAGGAGGGCACCCTTGTTGACGCCCGCAAGTTCGCCAGCAGCGGGACGGCGCACACAAAGTACGATATCGGCCCCTTTGAGCGTTGCGGCGGCGGTCGCCCCAATGGTGGCGCCAGCCTGCTTGAAGTCATCGTCGGCAAGGCGCGAGGCCTCGCCCGCGCCCTTTTCAACGGCAATCTCGGCGCCCAAGGCAATGTATTTGGCGATGGTTTCGGGCGTTGCCGCGACGCGGCTCTCACCCTCGTACCGTTCGCGCAAAACGGCAATCTTCATGGAAACTCTCCTACCCGCCTGCCGCCGGGCAGGCTCGTTCTCATGGGCCTGCTTGGTGGATTCGGATCAGGGATTGATCACGAAATAAAGGATGATCATCAATACTGCCGTGGCGTAGAGGGACCACTTCACCCCGGTGATGAAGCCGTTATAGGTCTTTTCGTGCTCGGCATAATCCATTGCGGATTCCAGTACCGGTTCGGGGTGGTGTTCTGGGCGGGTTTTGGCCATCAGGTCCTCGAAAGTATAGTCGTCACTTCGTGTTAAGCCGAAAGTCGCACTCAGGGAGAGGTGGCTTCCAGCTCGTCGATCAGCCGCTCGATCATCGAGAGGCCAAGCGACCAGAATTGGGGGTCCTTGGCATCGAGCCCAAACGGCTTGAGCAGCTCGGAATGATGCTTGCTTCCCCCAGCCTTGAGGAGCTCGAAATAACGCTCCGCAAAGCCCTCGCTGGCCTTCTCATACTGTGCGTAGAGCGAGTTCACAAGGCAATCGCCAAAGGCATAGGCGTAGACATAGAAGGGCGAGTGGATGAAATGGGGAATATAGGCCCAGAAGGTCTCATAACCTTCATTGGCAATGATGCCTTCGCCCAATGACTCGGCCTGGACTTCGAGCCAGAGCGCATTGATCTCTTCGGTCCGCAATTCGCCCTGGCGGCGTGCGGTGTGAACCTTGCGCTCGAAGCCATAAAAGGCGATCTGCCGGACCACCGTATTGAGCATGTCCTCGACCTTGCCCGAGAGCAGGGCAAAGCGCTGCCTGGGGTCGGTTGTCTTGTCGAGCAGTGCCCTGAAGGTCAGCATTTCGCCAAAGACAGAGGCGGTTTCGGCCAGGGTGAGTGGTGTATTGGCCAGGATAGGTCCCTGCGCTGCGGCAAGGCGCTGGTGAACGCCATGACCCAGTTCGTGGGCGAGCGTCATGATATCGCGGGTGCGTCCGAGATAGTTGAGCATCAGATAGGGATGGGCGCTGGGAACAGTGGGATGGGCAAAGGCGCCAGAAAGCTTGCCATTGCCGGTCGGGGCATCGATCCAGCCTGAATTGAAGAAGGGTTTTGCCACGTCGGCCAGTTCGGGCGAGAAGCGGCCATAGGCGTCGAGCACGGTGGATACGGCCGTGTCCCAGTCCCAGATGCGTTCATCGCTGGTGGGCAGGGGCGCATTGCGGTCCCAGGCGTTGAGCTTATCCTTGCCGAACCATTTGGCCTTCATCTTGTAATAGCGGTGCGAAAGGCGCGGATAAGCGGCCTCGACGGCGGTCTGCAGGGCATCGACAACTTCGCGCTCGACCGAATTGGCCATGTGGCGGCTATCGGCAATGTCCTCGTACCCACGCCAACGATCCGAGATTTCCTTGTCCTTGGCCAGGACATTGGTGATGTGGGTGAAGAGCCGCCCGTTGGCCTTGAGGACCTTGGCCAGGGCGTGGAAGGCAGCTTCGCGCTTCTTCTCGTCCTTTTCGGAGAGCAGATGGAGTGTCGACTCCATATTGAGGGTTTCCCCGTCCACCTCGAATTCCAGGCTCGACAGGGTCTCGTCGAACAACCGGTTCCAGGCCGAATAGGCGGTGACCGACTTGTCGTGGAACAGTTCCTCGAGTTTGTCGTCGAGCTGGTAGGGCTTGGCTTTCCTGAGGTCAGCGAACCAGGTCTTGTAGCGCGCCAATTCCGGGTCGCTTTCGAGTGCAGCATCAAGTTCGGCATCAGGGATGCGATTGAGCTCAAGCTCGAAAAACAGCACACGCGTCGAGAGATTGGTCAGCGCCTCGTTGGTGTCGCCCATGAACTTGGCGCGATCCGGATCGGTGGATTTCTGGGCATATTGCAGAAAGGCGAATGAGCCGATGCGGCCGGTCAGGTCGCCCAGCGCCTCGCTGTCCTTGATGGCCTCGATCAGCTTGCCCGAGGCGGTCAGTTCGGCCAGCTTGCCCTTGTACTTGCTCTCAAAATCAACGGCCATGGACTTGGCCTGGTCCATCGCCGTCTTGAATTCGGGGCTGTCCTTGCCGGGGTAGAGATCGTCGAGATCCCAGACGGGCAGGTTGCCGAACTGGTTGTGACCCTTTTGAGCGACAGCGGACATTTACGCGACTCCGGAAAACAGTTTCGGGCGGGACCTTAGCGAGCGGGAGTTGGTGTGTGAAGGGTGGTGCGGTGACGCGGAGCTATGCCCCCGCCATCAGTCGGCTCGACCCTTCCCAGATCAGCTGCAGTGCCAGGAGGAAAACCAGCCAGTAGGCGATGCGGTAGAAGAGCTTGGCGTCAATGCGGCGCACCAGGTAGATGCCGAGGAAAACGCCGGCAATGCCGACCGGCGCCAGAGCCGCGGACAGCGTCAGGTTCTGCACGTTGAGCTGGCCGAGGAAGTAATAGGGTACCAGCTTGGCGGTATTGACGATGGCAAAGAAGAAGGCCGTGGTGCCCGCATAGATGGCCGGCGGCAGGCGGCGGGGCAGCACGTATATCTGGAAAGGCGGGCCGCCGGTGTGGGATATGAAACTGGTGAAGCCGGCTATGCCGCCCCAGAACACGCCCCAGGGCTTTGACGGTGGCAGGCCCTCGAGTTTCCTGCGCAGCGGCAGGATGGCGTCGAGCACGAAGAGCAGCGTCACGATGCCGACCATCAGGAGCACCACGGCGTCGCTGACCACGGCCCAGAGAGCCCAGCCGATCAATGTACCGATTGCAGCGCCAGGCAGCATGATGCGGAGCAGGCCCCAGTCGCATTCCTTGCGATACATCCAGATGGCCACCGCATCCATGCAGAGCAGCACCGGCAGCATCATGCCAGCAGCATCTCGCGGGGCCATGACCAGGGTGAGCAGCGGCACACCGACGACGCCCAGGCCGCCAAGCAGCCCGGCCTTGGAAAGGCCAACCACAAGCACCGCGATCACGGCGATCGTGACAAAAACTGGATCGATCATGGGAAAGGCAAGTCCGGCGAGAAGTGGGGTCAACCCGACCTTGGCAGGCGTGATTTGTCAAGCTTGCCCGGCGCCTTGCGCGCCTTTGGCCTGTCAGGCGCGTCTGTTGCATCGGGCGCGTCTGCCTGCATGGCTTCGTCGAGAAGGGTCATGGACTGGCGGACGGCGCCCCAATAGGCCTCCCGATCACCGCGCAGGCGGAAGGCGCGGTGCAGCAATTCTTCGTCCCGGGCGTGGAACTGGCGCGCCAGGTGTTCGGCCTCGGTCTCGTCATGGCCGAGATGGACCAGCACGCGGCGGCCCAGATGCAGGGCAGAGTGAAAGGTTTCGCGTTCGAACAGCGTGACGCCCAGTTCCATCAACGCGTGCGCATGTTCGCGATCGACCGCCCGGGCGGCAATGGCGACATGCGGAAAATGCCGGCGCACATTGCGGGCAATGTCGAGAATGCGATTGGCGCCGCCCACGGCGATGATGACCAGTTCGGCATGTCCAACGCCGGCGGCATGCAGCAGGTCGGTCCGCGAGGCGTCGCCGTAATAGACCTTGACCCCGAAGCGGCGCACCAGCTCGATCTGTGCGGCATCGTCATCGATCAGGGTCATGTCGTAGCCGTGACTGCGCAGCATGCGGGTAACGATCTGTCCGAAACGGCCATAGCCAAGGACGACTATGCGGCGGTGCTCCTCGACCGTTTCGGGGTCGCGGTCTTCCCGCTCCTTGCGCGCGTCGAGGCGTGGCGCGATCAGCTTGTCGAAGGCCAGCAAGAGCAGCGGCGTGGTCGCCATGGAAAGGGCGACCACAACGGTGAAGAGGGTATAGGCGTCCTCGGCCAGGGCATCGCGATTGAGGGCAAATTGCAGGACCACGAAGGCAAATTCGCCGGCCTGGCTCAACAGGATCGCCACCAGCAGGCGGTCGGCCCGGTTCATCCGGAACAGCGCGCAGAGGCCATAGAGAACAGCAAATTTGATGGCGATGACAATCAGCACCAGGGCGGCGATCAGCCAGGGCGTTTCCAGAAATTCGGCAAAGGCGATGGACATGCCCACCGACACGAAGAAAAGGCCGAGCAGCAGGCCCTTGAAGGGCTGGAGATTGCTTTCGAGCTCATGGCGATACTCACTGTCGGCCAATAGCACGCCGCCGATAAAGGCGCCCAGGGCGGGGGAGAGGCCAAGGGCCTGAGTAGCAAGCGCGGCGCCGATGACCAGGGCCAGGGCCAGGGCGGTGAAGGCTTCGCGCACTGCGGTGCGGGCGACGAAGGCGAGCAGGGGCCGGACCACAAAGCGGCCGCCAAGGATGGCAGCGGCAAATGTCGCCAGCAGCAGGGCCGAGGTCTGCCAGAAGACCGGGTTTTCGACCTCGGATACCGCTTCGGTGATTTCGGCTTCAAGGCTTGTGCCGGGGCCGGTAAAGGCCAGGATCGGCACGATGGCCAGAATAGGAATGACCGCCACATCCTGAACCAGCAAGACGGCCAGGCTTGCCCGTCCGGCATCGGTGCGGGTGATGTCGCGCTGCTCGGCGGTCTGCATGGCAATGGCAGTGGAGCTCATGGCAAAGGCCAGGCCCACAATGATCGCTGTATTGAGTGCAAAGCCGAAGAGTTGGACAATCAGCGTCACCACGATGGCGGTGAGGATCATCTGCGGCAGGCCAAGGCCGATCACCTTGTTGCGCATGCGCCAGACCTCACGGGGTTGCAGATCGAGCCCGATGAGAAACAGCATCAGCACGATGCCGAATTCTGAGATGTGTCGGATCGTGTCGCTGTCGGTCAGCAGTCCCAGACCGTAGGGGCCGATCAGGATGCCGGCGGCAAGGTAGCCCAGGACCGTCCCCAGGCCCGTGGCCTTGGCCAGCGGCACCAGGGCGGCACTGGCGGCCAGCAGGGCAAAAAGGGCCAGCAGAATATTGTCTTCCACCCTGCCGGCCTTTCCTTGACTATTCGTCGCTGTCGGACTTGATCGACTTCAGTTTGGCAAAGACCGAATCCGCGTCAAGTTCTTCATCGCCTGCCGGGCTGGACTGGCCGCTCTCCTCGCTGCCAAAGCCGGCTTCGCCTTCGTTCGCGAGGCGTGCGGTGGCGCGCGCCAGGGCTTCTTCTGCGGTGAGCAGGGTCGTGCCCTCATTGAGCTCGACCTGGGCGGGCGCGTCCTTGGAGGCGCGCTTGACTTCAAGGTCAAGGTCGATCTGGCTGCACAGGCCCAGCGTCACCGGGTCCATGGCGGTCAGATTGGCGGCGTTCCAATGGGTGTTTTCGCGCACCGATTCGATGGTCGACTTGGTGGTGCCGACAAGGCGCATGATCTGTGCGTCCTTGAGCTCGGGATGATTGCGCACCAGCCATTTGATGGCGTTGGGGCGCTCGTTTCGGCGCGAAATCGGGGTGTAGCGGGGTCCCTTGCGCTTGACGGCCGCGACGCGGACCTTGGGCTCGGAAACCTTCATGCGATAATTGGGGTCGGCTTCGGCCTTTTCGATCTCTTCGCGGGTCAACTGCCCGTTCTGGATCGGGTTCACGCCCATGATGCCGCTGGCCACGTCACCATCGGCAATGCCCTGGACCTCAAGCGGATGCAGTGTGCAGAAGGCGGCGATCTGTTCAAACGAGAGGGCGGTATTGTCCACGAGCCACACGGCGGTCGCCTTGGGCATCAGAAGGGACTGGGACATAGTTAAATTTCTCCTGCTGGCGCGGCCGGTCTTCCTCCGGGCCGCTCCGCCTCTTGGCCAAATGCTGAGGGGGAACTGGCTCACAATATAGGGAAAATGCCGGCCAATCGCAACGGCTAACTGGCCTGACTTGCGGCACCGAACTCCGTGAGCAGGACCAGTTTGCCGCGATGGATGCGCTGTTCCATGGCGGCGTGGGCCCGATGCGCCTCGTCCAGCGGGAAAGTGGTCAGATCCGGCATGACCCAAGCGGGCGACGAGAGGGCAGAAAGGAAGTGGTCGCGGATATGGGTGGCGATTGCGGCCTTGGTCTGGGCGCTTTGGGGCCGCAGCGTCGAGCCGGACAGGGTGAGGTCCTTGGCCATCATGGTGCGCAGGGGGAAGTTGACCGTGGCGCCCTCCAGGGTTGAAACCTGCACGATGTGACCACCGCGGGCGGACGCGGCAATATTGACGGCGGTGAGAGCGCCGCCAATGATATCGAGAACCCGGTCGGCGCCGTGACCGTCTGTCAGCGCCATGACGCGGTCCACAATGTTCTCGCGGGTGCGGTCGATCGTGGCGATGGCGCCCAGCCGAGCGCAATAGCTGGCCTTGTCGGCGGCCGACACCACGGCGATGGGGTGGGCGCCGATGAGTGAACAAATCTGGATAGCCGCGCCACCGATTCCGCCGGCACCACCATGCACCAGCACATGCATGCCCGGCTCGAGCCCCGCCCGCATCACCAGGGTCTGGGTGACGGTGAACCATGTCTCCGGCAGGGCCGCCGCCTGCGCCAGGGACCACCCGTGAGGCACTGGAAGGACCTGGCCAAAGGGCACCGCGACATATTCCGCATAGCCCCCGCCATTGGTGAGCGCCATGACGGGGGCACCCGGGACGAACCCTGTGACGGCCTCGCCCATGGCCGCGATTTCGCCTGCGACTTCCAGGCCGGGGAGGGGCGAAGCGCCGGGTGGCGGTGCATAGTGGCCACGCCTTTGCGCCAGATCGGGGCCATTGATCCCGGCTGCCGCGACACGGATGAGCACCTCGGTCGGCCCGCTCTCGGGAACCGGTTTCCGACAGGATTGCAGCACCTCCGGACCACCCGGTTCGGCGATGCAGATGGCAGTCATTTGGTCTGGCAGGGTCATGACGCCCATGCTGGCGCAAGCGGGCTTGCCGGGCAAGGTGGCTGGGCTAAACTCGCGTCGGACCTATGTGGGAGCGCTGGCCATGGATGAAGACGATCGCAAAAAGCCCAAGAGCCATGAAGTGGGCATGTCGCTCGATGCACTGTCTGTCGAAGAGCTGCAGGACCGGATTGACTTGCTGGAACAGGAAATCGCCCGGATCAGGAGTGCGATAGAGGCCAAGGGGGACTCGCGGCGGGCAGCGGAAGCGGCGTTCAAATTCTGACCCCGAGCCATTTCGTGATGGCACCATTCACGGTTGGTTGCCGTTTCTGCGCCGATCCCTGTTAGCCTTAACAGAGGGTTATGGTTTCGTTGGCTTTCGGGGTCGGGCAGTTTGTCCTCTGGCCACGAAAGGAGTTGCGGAATGGACTGGAACGTTCTGGGCGTTGCCCTGCTATTGATTTTGAGCGGCCTCTATTTTCTGGAGACCGAACGGGTCAAGGCGCCGGTGCAAAACCTGACAGTGCGGGCCCTCAAGCCCGCCAGGACAGCGCTCGAACGGGCATGGCATGCCGAGCCCCTGCAGGTGTTCATGCGGCAATTGCTGGCGGCGCGGCAGCGGCGATCCAACCTTTGGCCAATGGACAAAGGGCGGTTCTAGTCCCATTGCGCAATCACTCATGGAGGAGAACACATGATGATGCGGCAGGACGACAGGATTTTGGAGGGCGTGAAGGCAGCGGAACTGGTTTCGCTCAGCGCCATAGCCCGGGGCGAGTTGGCCGTTAGAAGCGGTGATCTGGCACCGCTCTTTGCCAAAGGCTGGGTGGAACTGGCCGGGGACCAGCCCATCATAACCCTCACCGGGCGCACCCTGCTGGACCATCCGCCGGTCAGGTTGCGGTGAGGTCAATTTTCAGGGTTAAGAAATCGACTCCTGTTAAGGTCAAATTAATGTTTGGGCGGTAACGTCTCGTTATTCAGATTTTTTCTGGATTTTTCAGAGTGGTTTCTCCCTCTGTTTGACGCCTCCCTGTTAACTTCGAGAGCTGCATTCTTGCGGCTCTTTTTCTTTTTTGGCGCGCGACTTGGCCCGCCACGCTTCAACCATAAAATTAACAATAGTTGGACCGCGTGGGTGACCCCTGACCGGCTTGGGGATAGCATGACCCATCGGAGGACATTTCTTGGCCGAAACCGGTGACACCAGGCAGGCAGTGGCGATCGGTCCGCGTATTGTTGCGTCGGGCGGGTTTGACGCGCTTTATCGCGAAGGCATGGCGTTGATCGAGGCGGTCGCCGCCTATCTCGATGCCGAGGGCCGGATCGAAAGCCGGGTGCTGCCGCGTGAGGCGGGATTTCTCTACGCCACCGAATCCATGCGCCTGACCACGCGCCTGATGCAGCTTGCCTCGTGGCTGCTGCTGCAGAGGGCCGTCAATGAAGGCGAGATTTCCCGCGAGAATGCGCGCTCGGAAAAGGAAAAGGTCAAGTTCTCCGCTACTCCATCGGAGCGTGGGGGACCGGGCTATGACGAATTGCCCCAGACGCTGAGAGACTTCATCGACAAGGGCGATCGCCTGTTTGACCGGGTGATGCAGCTTGATGCCTTGGAACGGGGTAAGCTTCCTGAATCCACGCCCGGCCTAGCCAATGGCGTGGCGGACCAGCTTTCCCGGCTCAAGGCTGCATTCGGCAGGGTTGACTGAGCGGTACAGCCGCGCGGGGCGAAATAGATCACCGAGGCACCAGCCAGCGCCAGGCCTGCGCCGATCAGGTCCCAGCGGTCGGGTCGGCCCTCGAACGCGCCCATAAACGCCAGCGAACTCAGGATGTAAATTCCACCATAGACCGCGAAGGCGCGCCCTGCGCTTTCTGTACCCGTCAAGGACAGCAGATAGCCGAACAGGCCCAGCGCAGCTAAGGCCGGCAGCCACAACCAGGGTTGGCTCTGCCGCGCAGCCAGCCAGACCAGATAGCAGCCGCCGATCTCGAAGATCGCCGCCGCAAAAAAGATCAGATAGGTCATGCACCGGCATCCTCTGCGGCTATTGCTTCAGGGTCTCCAGCCCAGGCGCAGTGCGGCTGAGATTGACTTCGATGATCTCATAGGCCGCTACCCCGGCCGTCACGAAAGGATCGGTTGCCACCAGGGCCTCGATCTGGGCGCGGTCACCCCTGGCCAGGATGACGCCACCGGTGCGTGGCTCCTTGCGTCCGGACGCCAGGAACGTGCCGTTGTCATAACCGCCCGCCACCCAGGCCATATGCGGGCCGATATGGGCGTCGACCTCGGACAGCGGTGCAATATAGGTCAGCGAGAGTATGAACATGGCGTGGCTCCAGACAAGACAAAGCCCGGCGCGATGGCCGGGCTTTGCGGAATATCGGACAGGGTTGGCTTAGATGCCGAGGCCCTTGAAGCGCTCCTTGAAGCGCGAAACGCGACCACCACGGTCCATGAGCTGGCCCGTGCCGCCGGTCCAGGCGGGATGAGTCTTGGGGTCGATGTCGAGCTGCAGCGTGTCGCCTTCCTTGCCCCAGGTCGAGCGGGTCTGGTAGGTGGTGCCGTCGGTCATGACCACGTTGATGGTGTGGTAGTCGGGGTGGATATCGGTCTTCATGGCCTTGCCTCAAATCAAACGGGCGCCGCAGCGCCCGGAGAGCATCTAACTGGTGTTGGGCGGCTTCCTAGCGCAGAAGCGCGGCTTCTGCAAGACCGCAGAATCGGTTGTTGCACTCAAGACGCGCGGCAATATGGCGATGGCCCACGCGGTTGCGGGGCGCCCGGCCAACCCCTATATGGATGCGGTCTTCGGCACCGGCCGATCCAATTGTGAGAACGGCGCGTTTCAGCCATGACAGATCAGGCCGTTTCGGCACAGTCAGATCCCGAAAAGATCGTCGCGGAGGTCAAGGCCGCTCCGCGTCAGCTCAAGCCGCTGCGGCGGCTGCTGCCATTTCTGTTCCGCTATCCGGTCCGCCTGGGCCTGACGGTGTTGTTTCTGCTGGTCTCGGCTATTTCCTCGCTGACCATCCCGGCTGTTCTTGGCGGCGCCATCGACGAGGGCTTTATCGCCCAGAACCTGGAGATGGTGGGGCGCTATGGTTGGCTGATCATTGGCATTGCCGCGATCATGGCCGTGGCGAGCGGCGCGCGGTTCTATTTCATTTCCCTGATCGGTGAGCGCGTCGTGGCCGATCTCAGGCAGGCCGTATTCGCACAATTGCTGACGCTGGAAGCGCGCTATTTCGACACCCATCGTGTCGGCGAACTGACCAGCCGCCTCAATGGCGATGTCAGCGTGATCCGCAGCGCGGTCGGTTCGAATTTCTCACTGGCGCTACGCTCGATGGTGACGATCACCGGCGCGCTGATCATGATGATCCTGACCAGCCCGGTGCTGACCCTGGCCGTCGTCGTGGCCCTGCCGTTGATCCTGACGCCGGTGCTGGTCTATTCGCGCCGCCTGCGCGGCATGTCGCGCAAGACCCAGGATGCGCTGGCCGATCTGTCGGCCATGGCAACCGAGATGCTGGGCGCGAACCGGACCGTGAAGGCCTTCACCCAGGAAGCCGGGCAGGCCGCGCATTACGACGCGCGCAGCGAAGAGAGTTATCGCGCCGAAGTCCGGCGCCTGGGCGCCCGCGCTTTCCTCGTCGGTATGGTGATTTTCCTGGGCACTGCGGCGCTGGTAGGCCTGGTGTGGTGGGGTGCCCGCGCCGTATTCGAAGGTTCGGTCTCGGCTGGTCAATTGGCGCAGTTCCTGGTCTATGCCCTGATGGCCTCGGGCGCACTGACCAATGTCTCCGAAGTGCTGGGGTCATTGCAGACAGTGGCCGGCTCGACCGAACGACTGGTCGAGATTCTCGATACCAAGCCCGAAATTACCGATCCGGCGCATCCGGTCGCCTTGCCTGATCCGGCGCTCGGTACGGTGCGCTTTGACAAGGTCAGCTTTTCCTATGCCGGCGCCGGCGGCGAGATGGTTCTCGATACGGTCAGCTTCGATGTGGGCAAGGGAAAGACCGTGGCACTGGTGGGGCCCTCCGGTTCGGGGAAATCCACCACGCTATCGCTGCTGCAGCGCTTCTATGACGTGAATGCCGGGGCCATTGAAGTCGATGGCGTTGATATTCGCGATGTGTCCCAGGCCGATCTGCGGCAACGCTTCGCCTATGTCGAGCAGGAGCCCATCATCTTTGCCGGCACCATTGCCGAAAACATCCTGTTCGGCAAACCCGATGCGTCCAAGCAGGAGGTCGTGGCCGCTGCCAAGGCGGCGCTGGTTGACGATTTCGTATCCGATTTGCCCCTGGGTTATGACACGGTGGTGGGCGAGCGGGGCGTGATGCTTTCGGGCGGGCAGAAGCAGCGTCTGGCCATCGCCCGCGCGATCCTGAAAAATGCACCCATCCTGCTGCTGGACGAAGCGACCTCAGCCCTTGATGCCCGGTCCGAGCAGTTGGTGCAGTTGGCGCTCGAGCACCTTATGGAAGGCCGGACCACGCTGGTGATTGCCCATCGGCTCGCGACCATCCGCGACGCCGACACCATTCTGGTGCTCGATGGCGGCAAGATCATCGACCAGGGCACGCATGACGAGCTGGTTGCCAAGGGCGGCCGCTATGCGGAACTGGCCAAGCTGCAGTTCCGGCTGAGCGAGGCGGTCTAGGCCGCGGACAGGCACAGATCCACGAGATCCCAGAGCCGGCTGCGGCCCAGGATCAACAGCCAGGGTGTTTCGTCCACCGGCACGATCTCGACGCGCCCGCCTATGCCCTCATTGGAGGTGCCCAGCCGCCCTGCCGGGTCGAGCAGCAGGTCGTTCATGGGATAGTAGAGGCCTTCGGTCCGCTTGAAGGTGACCGGTACCAGTGGATGGATCGATATCCGTTCCCTGGTTTCTGCATCGAACGAAAAGAGCCCGGAGACAGCCAGGGCGACATCGGTCTCATCGACCAGGATGACCCTGCGGTGCCGCGCAACCTCGAGCAAGGCGCCCAGTGCGGCCAGGGTGTGGTCGAGCCGCTTGCCGGTCATGCCCAGGGCCAGCGTGACCGGGGCGCTGGTGGAATAGAGCGCCTTCTGGAAATCGGTGGTGATCTGTTCGGGGATGTGGATGACGCGCGTACGCTGTTCCCAGCCCGGGCGGTCTTCGAGCGAATCGAGATCACCCAGGATGGCTTCAGGCACCAGTCCGGCGGCGCCAATGGTGTTGCCGCCGCCATCGGCACCAACAAGGGCGATCTGGCGCGCGGCCAGCTCGTGCAGAAGCGCAGAATCTACGGTACCGCCACCGACAATGGCGAGAGGCCGATTGAACTGGAGCAGGGTCTTTTCAGTTGATGGAATGGGGGATTGCACTCTCGGTTCACTCTCAATATGGTCCGCACCGTCTCGCTGGGGTGTTCCGGTTGCCGCCGGAGCTGAGAGTTACCCATAGAACCTGAACCAGGTCATGCTGGCGGAGGAAGTTCGAGATGGCAAGAGGTGCCCTCGCGCGCCCCGATCCATTGACACCCCTTCACCCATGGCCGCACACCAAACGAAGGGAGACCACTTATGGTCAAAACCTCCTCGCTGGCGCTTGCGGTCCTTCTTGCCGGATTGTCCGGCACGGCATTCGCTCAGGACAAGCCCACCCTCACTATCTATACCTATGACGGCTTCGCCTCGGAATGGGGCCCGGGTGTCCCGCTGAAGGAAGGCTTTGAGGCCACCTGCAACTGCACGGTCAACTGGGTGGCTGCCGACAGTTCCATTGGTACGCTGCGCAAGGTTCAGCTCGAGGGCGAAAGCACCGAGGCCGACATGATCCTTGGGCTCGATACCGCCATTGCCGGGGAAGCACGCGAAACCGGAATCTTTGCCGAGCATGGGCTCGATATGAGCCATCTCGACCTGCCGGGTGAATGGACGGACGAACAGTTTGTGCCGTTCGACTATTCCCATTTCGCCTTCATGTGGGACACAGACATAATGGAGGCGCCACCGGCCTCGTTCGAAGAGCTGATCGCCCTGCCTGACGACATCAAGATTGCCATTCAGGATCCGCGGTCGGCGACGCCGGGTCTTGGGCTGTTGCTCTGGGTCAAGGCGGCCTATGGTGACCGCGCTCCGGAAATCTGGGAAGGGCTTGAGCCGCACGTCCTAACCATTACTCGGGAGTGGAGCGAAAGCTATTCGCTGTTCCTCGACGGTGAGGCCGACATGGTGCTGTCCTATACCACCTCGCCTGCCTACCACATCTTCGATGCCGATGATCACACCATCAAGGCGGCGATGTTCGAGGAAGGACACTTCCCGCAGATCGAGGTTGCCGGCATTCTCAAATCGTCCGACCAGCAGGATCTGGCGCGCGATTTTCTCGCCTTTCTGACCTCGGAGGCAGGCCAGAGCGTGATCCCCACCACCAATTGGATGTTCCCGGTGGTGAATCTGGGAGATGATCTTGATCCCGCTTTCCAGGGCCTGCCGCAGCCGGACAAGACGCTGACGCTGGACGAAGCAGAGATCACTGCCAATCTGTCTACTTGGATCGACGAGATGCTGGCAGCGGTGCAGTAGGATGCATTGCGTGGCTGGCGTCACCCCATCCCCAGGACTCTCCACCGGGGAGTTCTGCCCTCCGGGAAGGATCGGACCCCACCAAGGGGAGGGGGGCGAAGGACCGTGCCACCTGTGCTCACCGTTTCCCTCCCCCATGTGGGGAGGGATCAAGGGCAGGGGTGGTCCTGCCACTAGGCCAACATTCTGGCCATGCTGACCCTCCCACGTCGACCGCTGCGCGTCGCCTCAGCGGCGGCGCTCACGCTCATCATCGCCATGCTCATAGTTGCCGTGCTCTGGACCATTCTGGAGGCGGCGACGGATGCATCGGGCGGCTCGCGCGTCGACATCGTGCATCTTCTGCGGATGACCAGCTTGCAGGCGGGCCTCACCACAGTGCTGTCGCTTCTTGTCGGCATTGCGCTGGCCTGGGCGCTCAACCGTTTGCGCTTTGTCGGGCGGGACCTGGTGGTTGGCCTGTTCGCTGCCGCCATTGTGACGCCGGGCATGGTGGTGGCCTTTGGTCTCCTTTCGATCTGGGGACGCAATGGCTGGGTAAACCAGTTGGCTCAATCGCTGTTTGGCGTCAGCTTCGAGAGCCCGGCCTATGGCCTTTCGGGCATCCTGCTGGCGCATGTCATTCTGGATGGGGCATTTGCTGCACGCATCCTGCTGGCCCGGCTCGATGCCATTCCCCAGAGCCGCCTCAAGATGGGCCAGGCGCTTGGCCTGTCCGCCTGGCAGCGCTTTGCCCTGATCGACTGGGTGGCGCTGCGGGGCAGCCTCCCGGGCCTCGGGGCGATCATATTCCTCTTGGCCTTTACCAGCTTTCCCATCGTCCTGCTGCTCGGCGGCGGTCCTGCCAACCAGACGCTGGAAGTGGCGATCTATACGGCGGTGCGGCTCGACTTCGACCTGGTCGGCGCGGTGCGCCTGGCGCTGGCGCAGATCGGGGTTTGTTCGGTGGTCATACTCCTGGCTTCGGTCTTTACCCCTGTGCCTTCGGCGCTGGCCCGTTCGGCCCAGCCGCGCTGGCGCGATGCACGCGCGGTCCGGATTGTCCAATGGTTGATCCTGGTGCTGGGTGCCATCGGCTTTGCACTGCCACTTTTGTCCGTGCTTTATGACGGGCTCTCGAGTGGCCTCATGCGCGTTCTGGGGCAGGCCAGCTTCTGGCAGTCGACCTTGACCAGCATCGTGATCGGCGGCAGTTCAGCGCTGCTGACGCTGGCTCTTGCGCTGATGCTGGCGCTGGGCCGTGCTGCGGTTCATGCCCGGTCTGCGCGTGTCCTGCTCGGCGTGCCGGCCTATGCCTATTTGGCGGTGCCGGCGGTGGTGCTGTCGCTGGGTTTCTTCCTGCTGGTTCGCAATTCAGGGGTGCCGGTCGGTGCGGCGGCGCCTGTAGTGGTGGTCATCGCCAACAGCCTGCTTTCCCTGCCCTTTGCCATGGCAACCCTGGGGCCTCCGCTCGATGCGATCATGCGGACGCGCGGCAAGCTGATCCGCGCGCTGGGCGTGTCCGGCTGGGCCCAGTTCGTGCGGATCGAATATCCCCTTCTGGGGCGCGATATCGGGCTGATGCTGGCGCTGGCCTTTTGCTTCTCGCTCGGGGATTTGGGGGTGATCGCGCTGTTTGGCACCCAGGATTTCCAGACTTTGCCGCTCCTGATGTACCGGGCCCTCGGATCGTACAAATCCAATGATGCTGCGGCGATCGCGGCCCTGCTGCTGATTTTCACAATTGTTGCCTTTGTCGGGCTGCCGCGCCTCGTCGAAAGGATCGCCCATGCTCCGCGCCGATAATCTGAGATTTGCCCATCCAGGCCAGAACAGCGCCTATCGATTTGCCCTGGAGGCCCGTCCCGGCGAGGTCACTGCCATTTCCGGAGCCAGCGGTTCGGGCAAGTCCACCCTGCTGGACCTGTTGGCAGGGTTCCTGCAACCCACTGCTGGTGTGCTGGACCTGAATGGACAGGATCTTTTGCCACTGCCGCCAGAGGCCAGGCCGGTATCTCTGCTGTTGCAGGCAGACAATCTGTTCGAGCATCTGAGCGCCGAGGAGAATGCCGCACTTGGCCTGCCGCGCGGTGCGGGAGGCGACGAAGGCCGCCAGAAAGTGGCCGCGGCCCTCGCCGAAGTGGGCTTGGCCGGGTTTGAAAGCAAGCTGGCCTCAACCCTGTCGGGCGGACAGAAGCAGCGCGTCGCGTTGGCGCGGACACTGTTGCGCGACCGGCCAGTGCTGCTGCTCGACGAGCCGTTCTCCGCTCTTGACGACGAAACGCGCCGGACCACGCGTGCATTGGTTGGAGATCTCACCCGTCGGCATGACTGGCACACGGTTTTGGTCAGCCATCATGGCGACGACATTGCGGCGCTTGCGAGCCGGCACTACCGCATTGTCGAGGGCCAGCTGGAGCGCGTTTGACGCAGGCTGGCGGAACGCTTACTCGGCCCAGGCGGCCAGCACGGTGTCGAACAGGGCCTGCGCTTCCTCGTCCTTTTCCAGGGTCAGAATGGCGTTGCGCCCTGTTCCGTAGACAATGGCCAAATCCATCCAGCGCTGAGTATCCAGCAGGTCGGTATTGGCCGTCAGGTCGTCTTCGGAGGCGCTCAGGGCAAACAGGAACGTATTGCCCACGATGCGCGCAGCGGCGCCGGCCAGTGCGGTGCCGGGTACCAGTTCCTCGTTCTTGAGCAGCACCCCGGCCAGGGTCGCAATCGAGCCGCCGACAAAGGTGTCGGGCACGTCAAAGCTGATTTCCATCAGGTGGCTGGCGGGCAGGCTGGGGTCGATATTCTTGCGGATGACCATGGAGACGCTCATGTTGCGCGCCGGAATGCTGGCTTCGGCCACCAGTGTCGGTTGACCGATCTCGTCGGTGCCCTGGGTCCATTCCACCGTGCCGGAGAAGGGCACCGTACTGGCCTGTCCACCAGTCGAGGCCTCGAGCAGCAAGGACTGATTGCCGGCCAGAACCGTCGGATCCACGCTGGCAGCCGGATCTTCAGTTGCGGCGATGGAGGTGTCCTCGCCGGACAGGCGCTCTTCGGTCTTGACCTCGCCATTGCCGAGGGAGGGCAGCACGGTCTCATTGCCTGTCGGCGTCACGGGCTCGGGCGTCGGTTCGAGCCGTTCTTCATTGACAGCCTCGAGCGCGCTGGTCGGCTCGGTCGCCGAGGTGGTTGCCGTGTTGCCCGGACCGGTCGCGGCCTCTTCGCCAGAGGAAGCTTCAGGAGTGGTGTTGTCCATGGTCAGCCCGGTGGGCTGTTCGGTCACGGCGGGCTGCACCGCGGCCGTCTGGCTGCGTCCGAACATCTGGTCCAAATCGACAAATCCTTCGCGCCAGGCCCAGAAACCGGCGCCGCCGACGCCGGCCAGCAGCAGGGCGAAGACGATCAGAAAAATGGTCAGACCCGCGCCGGTGCGGCGCTCGGCATCGGCCGGGGCGAAGCTGGCTTCGTCTTCCCGGGCTTCCTCGGCTGCCAGGTCAGACGGTGCTTCGGGCGCAGGAGTCACGGTGGTTTCGCCACGCGCCTCGCGGTCCAGAGTTTCAATGGCCCGCTCGATGGCGCCCTCGGCGGCGCGCGCGTCATCCTGCTCCACCTCGACTTCGCGGACGCTGGACAGCGCTGGATCAACCGGAAGAGGCGGATCGATCAGAACCGGTTCGTGTCCGGCCGGCTGGCTGGCCAGAGCCGTGCTGCCCATGACGGGCTCGATGCGCGGTGCCAGGGGGGGCGGGACTGCGGCACCAGTGGTCCGGCCGGCATTGTCACGCGGTGGGAAGACATAGGTTTTACCCTGGCGTGCCTGATCGGCCGACATATCCGGCCTGGGTCCATTATCGAGGCCGGTGTCGGTAGTGGGGGAGACTTTTGCGCCACTGGTCTGGGCTGCCTGGGCGATGATCTCTTCGATTGAAGTCGGCTTTCCCGCAAGCGCGGGTGCCTCTGGCTCCATGTCGGCCGGTTCGGGGGTGCTGTCCTCAAGGTCGGAAACCGGCGTGGTGTCCTCGGCGACAGGCCCGGTCTCGGGGCGACTGTCCTCGATCGCGTCCTGCAGCGCGGTTCCGGCCGGAGAATCGGGCAGGTCTTCCGTCGGTGCCAAATCCGACTCAGGGTCTGAACCGGCTGGCGCTGCTGTTTCATCGGCCGGCCCGGACGCTGTCTCGGGTGCTGGCGCGACCTCAGCTGCAGAAGGGGGCGAGGAAGGCGGTTCAACCGCGGTGGTTGGGCGCGGCGAGGGCGCCACCGGGCGTGCGGCCAGCGGTCCGTCACGGCCCAGGCTGATGACCGCCTCGCTGGCTTCCTGTTCGACCTGGCGGATGCAATCTTCGAGCTGCAGACGGTGCTGGGTGATGTCGCGCGCCGGAAGCGGGGGCTGAATGGCGCGCAATTGCCCCACAAGGGCCGAACGCGCCTTTTCATAGACCGCACGACGCGCGGCCCCGTTATTCTCCGGCAGGGCCGAGATGGCCCGACGCAACAGCTCCTTGTAATCCGCCATTGGCTACTTGGTACTCACTCTGACAGCGCAGTCTTTTAGCAAAATTTGTTAGTCTTGGAATGGGTCAACGACCAGTATGGTGTCTGCACGCTCGGGACTAGTGGATAACAGGGCAACCGGAGCACCGATCAGTTCCTCGATATAGCGGACATATTTGACCGCCTGGGCCGGCAGTTCGGCCCAGCTGCGGGCGCCCGCAGTGGTTTCCGACCAGCCTTCGAGCGTTTCGTAAATCGGCTTAACCCGGGCCTGTGCCCCCATTGAGGCAGGCAAATAATCAATCCGTGATCCATCCAGCTCATAGCCGACACAGACCTTGATCTCCTTAAGGCCATCGAGCACGTCGAGTTTGGTCAGGGCGATGCCGGTAATGCCAGATGTCTTGACGGTCTGGCGCACAAGGACCGCATCGAACCAGCCACAGCGGCGCGGGCGGCCGGTATTGACGCCGACTTCACGGCCAACCACCGCCAGGTGCTTGCCGATCTCGTCATCGAGCTCGCAAGGGAAGGGGCCTTCTCCCACGCGGGTGGTGTAGGCTTTGGTGATCCCGAGCACGTAGTCGATGGCCGTGGGGCCGAGGCCCGAACCGGCAGCGGCCTGACCGGCCACGGTGTTGGACGAGGTCACGAAGGGATAGGTGCCGTGGTCATTGTCCAGCAGGGCGCCCTGCGCGCCTTCGAACAGGATGCGCGCACCCTCGCGCCGCTTCTGGTCGAGCACGCGCCAGACCTGGTCCATGAAGGGCAGGATCTCAGCGGCAATGGTGGTCAGCTCTGCGTGGATGGTGTCGGCCGAAATTTCGGTCAGACCCATGCCGCGGCGGAGCGCATTGTGGTGGGTCAGCAGCCGTTCGATCTTAGGCATGAGGGTGTCGGGTTCTGAGAGATCCACCAGGCGGATCGCCCGCCTGCCAACCTTGTCCTCATAGGCCGGGCCGATGCCGCGGCGCGTGGTGCCGATCTTGAGACCGGAATTGGCATCTTCGCGAATGCCATCGAGTTCGCGGTGCAGCGAGAGAATGAGCGGCGCATTGTCGGCAACGCGCAGTATGTCGGGCGTAATATTGACGCCCTGGGCGCGCAGCTTGGCCATTTCCTCGACGAAGTGGTGCGGGTCGACAACCACGCCATTGCCGATCACCGAGAGCTTGCCCTGGACCAGGCCCGAAGGCAGCAGGGCAAGCTTGTAGCTCACCCCATCAATGACCAGCGTGTGGCCGGCATTGTGGCCACCATGGAAACGCACCACGACGTCCGCGCGCTCCGAAAGCCAGTCCACGATCTTGCCCTTGCCCTCGTCGCCCCATTGCGAGCCGACGACAACCACATTCGCCATATTTCAGTCTTCCCCAAAGAAGGCACATT